>SXGS01485313.1_pt1 | contig 46294 bp, 25 predicted proteins | sample 3174681 | NCBI WGS metagenome assembly SXGS01 (sample SAMN11356861, study PRJNA531348) | freshwater metagenome | isolation source: freshwater sample F1-80 | place: China: Fuxian Lake, Yuxi | collected 2017-12-25
CGCTTCAGTGGCCGACAAACCAAACGCACACGCCCGCACACCGCCCCCGCATTGCTGGCCGGACTGTGCGTTGTGTTGACGATGCTGGAATATCTCGAACACCATGATCTCAGTGACCTCAAACAACTCGTTCGTGACGTCTCGTTACCATTCCCCATCCTCAAGTGCGGATAGTTGTGTAGATACCAATGAAGTAAACTCGGTGGCGTTTTGAAATCACATTCGCTTCGGGTTGCGAGAATACACTCGGCTCACATGGAGGAGGGCTGCAACTTACCCTACGCCACCACCTCATTTTCTGGAGCATCCCATGTCCGCTCTCCATGAGTTCCTGAATGAGCACCAGCACCTCACGCGGCGATTCTTCTTGAGCTTGAGCACGCTCGGCGCTGCAACGTTGACCGTTGGGTCGCAGGCTGCACGAGCCAATGAACTCGCGCCGGAATTGGCCGAGGCGATCGGCAATCTCGAAACATTGCTGACGCCGCTCGACAAGTTCCGTGATGTCTCGCGCGGCAAGCCTGTGCCGCATTCGCTGCCGCCGGAGAAGAAAGCGGAAGTCGGACTCACGCGCGAGACGTGGAAGCTCGAAGTCATTTCCGACACCGATAAATCGGCAGCGCGACTCAGAAAGCCGATGACGAAGGCCGATGGGACGGCGCTCGATTTCAACGGGCTGATGCAGATTGCAGAGACGCACTCAGTGCGGTTCGCGAAGGTAATGACCTGTCTCAACATTGGTTGCCCGCTGGGGACGGGCATCTGGGAAGGGGTGCCGCTGCGCGAAATCATTTGGCGCACGCAGCCGGTCGAAAATCTACGGCGCGTGTTTTACTACGGATATCACAACGATGAACCAGGGCAGATGTTTCGCAGCTCAATGCCAATCGGCCGAGTACTCGAAGACCCATACGACCTGCCGCCGGTGATTCTGTGCTACAAGCTCAATGGCCAGTTCTTGTCGCCCGAACGTGGCGGTCCGGTGCGCGTCGTCGTCCCGGAGGCGTATGGCTTCAAGTCGATCAAGTGGCTCAGTCATGTCGTGCTGACGAATTTCGCGGCGGCGAACGACACCTACATCGATGGCAACAACGATATCGATAGCCCGCTTAAAACGTGGGCCGCGACTTTGTCGGTGCCGAAGGAAGTCGCCGTGAATCAGCCGATCCCGGTGACCGGCTATGCGCAGGTCGGCATCTCTGGGTTGAGCAAAGTCCAAGTTTGGATTTGTCCGAAAGGGACTGAGCCAGAGGGGGATCCCAACTTTCTGACGGCGGCCTGGGCCGACGCGACGATTCTCGATCCACCGAAACCCGGCCATTGGGGCGGTGATCTCCCCGACAACAAGATCCCATCGAACACACAGGGCTTCGATGCCGATGGCCGACCGAAGACCTGGCCGATGCGGCTGGGCAAAGTCCACTGGGCCGCGCTGCGACCGGGACTACCGGCCGGCGAATACACGCTGCGGTCTCGGACTGTGGATGAAAAGGGACACGCTCAACCGATGCCACGTCCGTTCAAGAAGTCCGGGCACGCGGCGATCGAGCAAGTGAATTTGGTTGTGAAATGATTCTCGAGTGCTTGGTGTGTCCACAATAAAGAGGATGGCCGATGCGACAACTTTCTACGGTTCACGCGTTCGGAACGGTTTTGGGTTGGATGTTGTGGGGAGCGATCTCCGCCGGAGTGTCGGTTGCGGCCGACTGGCCCACCTATCGCGGCGACAACGCTCGCGGCGGATCGGCGGCGGAGACGGTTCAAGTACCGTTGAAGCCGCGCTGGATTGCGAGTGCTCCGGGCGTTCCGCGAGTTTCTTTTTCGAGCGCCGAGGGGCGAGTCATCGAAGGGCACTTGCTGGGGCATCGCGCCAAGTACGATGACGCCATTCATCCGGTGGTTGTCGGCCGGCAAGTGTACTTCGGCTCGTCGGTCGATCATCAATTGCACTGCGTTGATCTGCATTCCGGAGCGGAGGTGTGGACGTTCTTCAGTGGCGGACCAATTCGACTCGCGCCGACGGTGGCTGGCAATCGTGTTTATTTCGGCTCGGATGATGGGTTCGTCTATTGTCTCGACGCCACCGATGGGCGACTGGTGTGGAAGCTGCGAGGCGGGCCGGCGGACGAATGGTTGCTGGCACGCGGCGAGATGGTGTCGCGCTGGCCGATTCGAACCGGCGTGCTGGTCGATGGCGGAGTCGCGTACTTCGGCGCGGGAATCTTTCCGCACGACAATATCTTCCTAGCTGCCGTGAATGCCGCCGATGGTTCAATCGTCTGGAAGCAAGACAACATCAGTTCGCTCGACGCGGGGCGAAACGATTTGTCGCCGCAGGGATATCTGCTCGCGAGCGAGAATCTGTTGGTCGTTCCCTCGGGGCGTTCGCTGCCGGCGGTGTTCGACCGTGCGACCGGTCGCATGTTGCATAAGCGAGAATTCGGTCGTGGGACGGCGGGCGGAGTGGTCGGTAGCGTGCAAGCGTTGCTTGCCGATGGGCAGATCTATTCGTCCGGGCCGCATCATTTGCTGGCGATGGAGCAGAAGACGGGTGACATGGGTTTTGGCTGGGTCGCCGGGCGGCAGATGTCCGTCAGCGGTGACGCGGCTTACGTCGCCACCGGCGATGTGGTCGCGCGGTTGAATCGGGTGGAATACGCCGTCAACAGCCGCAAGCGGCATCAATTGGAATTGGACCTCACGAGTTTCAACAACCAAGTTCGTGCGGCCACGGCTGAACCCGCCAAGGCGGTCGAGATTCGCAAAAAGATCAGCGAGGCTCAGGCGGAACTCAAACGCATCACGGACGTCGGTGTCGTCTGGCAGACCAAGACGACGGACGATTCCGCATTGCTCGCGGCCGGCGACCTCATGTTTCTCGGAGGCCAGGGGAGCGTGACCGCTTACTCGGCAAAGACCGGCGAGAGTCTCTGGCAGAGCGTTGTCGACGGCGAAGCGCGCGGCTTGGTGGTGGCCAACGGACATCTGCTGGTCAGCACGAGCACCGGGCACATCTACAACTTCGCTTCCGCCGAGCTCAAGTTGGCCGCCGTGTCACCCGCCGCGAAGCCGATCGACAAACCGTTTCCCGATGACAACCTGACGGCGATGTACCGGCAAGCGGCAGAGGAAATCCTGAAACGCTCCGGCGCGAAGAAGGGCTTTGGCCTGATCGTCGGCAACGAACAGGGACGGCTGGCTTACGAATTGGCCAAGCGCAGCGAACTGAAAATCTACGCGGTCGAAGCGGACGCAAAGAACGTGGCTGACGCGCGAGCCAATCTGGCACGAGCCGGACTCTACGGCACGCGAGTCGTCATTCATCAGGCCGACCCCGCGAACGTGCCGTACTCCAATTACTTCGCGAACGTCATCGCGTCCGATTCGCTGTTGAGAAACGGCACGCTGGTTGGCGATCCGCAGAAGCTCGCGCGGCATTTGAAACCGTTGGGCGGCGCGATCGTGTTGGGTCAGCCGGCGGGAGCGCCCGGCAAGTCCATCGAGATCGCCGACGTCACAGGTTGGCTGCAACGCACCGAGCTTGGCGAACAAGCCCAGCTCAAAGCCGCTGATGGCTGGGCCACGCTCACGCGCGGCACGCTGCCGGGGGCCGGTAGCTGGTCGCATCAGTATGGCAACGCGGCCAACACGGCGGTCAGTCTCGACAAGCGGGTGAAGGGCGACCTTGGCGTCCTGTGGTTCGGCGATCCCGGTCCGGGTGACATGGTCAATCGCCATGAGGGAGCGGTCGGGCCGCTCGCCACCGGCGGCCGATTGTTCGTTCAGGGCGAGGACACGATCCAAGCCTACGACGCCTACAACGGCACGTTCTTGTGGAAGTACGAAAACCCGAAAGCGCTCCGCACGGGCGTCTTCCAGAATCAAACCCCCGGCAACCTCGCGGCGTCGGATGATCGGCTGTTCCATTTCGTCAAAGACCAGCTCATCGAACTCGACGCGGCCACGGGCGAGACCACACGCATTCATCGCCTGCCGCCGGGTAAAGACGACGGCAAATACGAATGGGGTTACGTCGCGACGGAGAACGGTTTGCTCTTCGGCACGGCGACCATCCGCAAGGAACTGGAAGCGAAGCTCAAGCGCCGCGGACTGAAGACCGCCGACGCGACCGATGGCATCTTCGCCATCGACATCGAAACCGGGAAACATCTTTGGAGCTACAACGGGGCAAGCATCTCGCATCACACGATCGCCATCAGCCCGGAGAACGTGTACTTCATCGACAGCTCAATCACTCCCGAACAACGGGCGGAGATTCTGCGAGCGGACAAGACCGAACTCGCCAAGCTCACCGGCAAAGAACTTGAGATCGCGGAAGAACGGGCCAAGAAAGCGGACCTCCGCCGAGCCGTCGCACTCGAAGCTCGCACCGGCAAGCTGCTGTGGGCCAATCCGGTAGACGTCACCGATTGCAGCGACATCGGCATCGGCGGCGGCAAGCTCACGCTGATGGTTCACAACAACGTCCTGCTGCTGGGCGGAGCCAACGCCAACGGCCACTATTGGAAACAATTCGTCGCCGGCGAGTTTTCGCGTCGCCGACTGGTGGCGCTCTCCGCGCTGCACGGCTACAAGCTGTGGGCGAAGGACGCCAACTACCGTCACCGTCCCATCATCGTCGGCAGCCAGGTCATCGCTGAGCCTTGGTCGTTCGATCTCAACAGCGGCGAACAGAAGACGCGGCAGCATCCACTGACCGGCGCGGCAGAACCGTGGAGCATCATGCGCACCGGGCATCACTGCGGCATGTTGACCGGTTGCGAGTCGGGCATGTTGATGTTTCGCTCCGGAGCGACCGGTTTCTATGACCTCGATTCCGACCAAGGAACGCGGCACTTCGCCGGTCATCGCCTCGGCTGCTGGATCAACGCCATTCCGGCCGGAGGTCTGGTGATGATCCCCGAAGCCAGCGCCGGCTGCGTCTGCCTGTTCTCGATCGCCTCGACCATCGTCATGGAACCGCGCGAGACGCGCCGCCCCTGGACGATCGTGAGCGCGGTCGGTGCGCAGACTCCCGTGCAGTCAATGGCCCTCAACCTCGGCGCTCCCGGCGACCGCAAGGATGCCGATGGAAAAATGTGGCTGTCGTACCCGCGACACAAGGCGTATCAGGAAACGTCGCTCGACATCAAACTGGACCTCAAGCCCAAATTCAAAACGGGAGGCCAATTCACCAGCGTCAGCGAAGCGCTGCAATCCATCGACGGAACCGAAACGCCTTGGCTCTACACGTCCTGGGCCGAAGACCTGGAACAACTCACGCTGCCGCTCCTCGGCCCGAAAGACCAGCCGGCCACCTACACCGTGCGATTGCACTTCGCGCGAGTTGGCAACGCTGATCGCGAGCCGATCGTCTTCGACGTTCAATTGCAGGGAAAAACGGCGGTGGAAGATCTGACGCTGCCGATCTCTTCCCCTTCGCCAGCAGAGGATGCGGACGGGCACGCGACGGCGATCGTCCGCGTTGTCGAGAATGTGCGAGTGACCGACAACCTGGTGGTGAACCTCGTCGCCAAACAAGGCAAAGCACGGTTGAGCGCGATTGAGGTTGTGAGAAACGAAGCGGGACGATGACGAAGCTGACAACGGCTCGTGGTGCCGCTGACTAGGTCTCCTCGCATGTTCCGGAGTGGCGCTGGGATTTGACCGCTTGTCGATGCTCTGCCTCGGGTTCGACTCGATCCGGCAGGTGATCCCGTTTCCGTTCAAGATCGCCTGGCCAGCTTCGGAAATCAGCGACAGATTTCCGAATCTATGAGTTGCTTCCGATGTGAACCCGGCAGAACTGCGATCGCGGATTCAAATGCCCACATTGACGGATCTGGTGATTGTTTTGATTTTTCTGATTATTAGTTTGACATCCCGAATTCCACTTCTAATCTTTTGCCCTATGTTACTGGTCGTCTGTATTCCTGGCTTTCTGGCTTCCTGGCTGAGGTTGAAATGGCATCTCAATCTGAAAACGGCATTCCGACGAACTGCGGACCTGATGTTTTGCGGAAAGGGCGATGTGCCTTCAGCGTCGTTTGCGGTTTGATGCTGGCCTGGGCCGCTGCCCCCTGCCGCGCCGAAGATGACCCCAACGGGGAGATGGCAAAGATCGCGGCTGCTCACAAACACTGGCGTGAATCCATCGTCTCGGTGCGTTTTGTTTGGAAGACGACTTGTGGTCCCAATGCACCCGTGGTGAAGGGCACGAAATACGAAGGGGTCAAGCGGACGTCTACGGAAGAATTCATTTGGTGCGATGACGGACGATTTCGGCTGCACATGGTGGGACAACACAATGATGGGCCGGAGATTCTGCGAAGCCTCCGTTGCGGTAATGGTCAGCGCTCCTACAGCGTTTCGTATGACGATGGGCCGTCCGAATTAGAGAAACCACAGTCGATTGGGATTTTGCCACAGCCAACACCTGGGCAAGGCGGTGGAATGGTTCTCGTCCCGCTGGAGGGTCTCTGGTTCTCACACCGTTTGTATTGGCTCTCGGAAATGATCTCGCGCGACTTGGTGAAATTCGACGGTTACGCGGATGTCATGGGAGAGAAAATGCCGCGAGTGAAAATCGAACACGTCACACCGGACTTCGTCTTTACGGTCACGCTGAATCCGCAAAAGGGTTATCTGCCACGTGTGTTTGACTATGGCCCCCAAAGCGGCACGCGGATTGACATCCTTTCGTATCGCGAAATCGAACCAACTCTCTGGTTCCCTTGGACCGGCTCATTCGTATCGCCATTCGATCCTACGACATGGGAAATGAAAGAAATCCAAGTGAACAGTGATCTTGATCCCAAGCTCTTTGAGCCACCCCGCATGCCGGGGACCGTCGTCGTTGATGTTGTGAATGGCGAGCGGACAGTTCAAGGAGTGGCGTCACATCGGTCAGACATCGAGGAGCAGATCGCTCAAAATGCCAAAAGGAATCTCGCTGCGGGGGGCAACCCAGTCACGGCGCTTCCGCCGCGTGGTGGAATGCTCCTTTGGATTGTTGTCGGATCAATCGTCTCGCTGATCTTGGCTGCAGCAACCTTTGCTGTTCGACGTCGCGGCTAGAACTTTGGTCGTCGGAACCATTGATCGGCGGGGTGTTTATTGTGGGATTGTGAATTGTGGTTTTCGTCATGTCCGCTTTTTCGGAGGTCCACCATCCAACGAGCGTCTTTGGTGCTTTCAACTCTCGCAGTAGGCGTCGCGTTTTCTACTATTCTGTTGGCACTCACGGAGTGCCAAGCCGTGATCTATCCAAATTCAAGTTGTTTGTTCACGCCCTTGCCGGGAAACCTGACGAATTGCGCATGCGAGCAGAACGCCGGGAATGGGGCACTTGCTTTTGCCTGTGAACAGAGTTGGCAGATGGGTGACTTTGCGATCGCTTTTTACTGTGCGCCAGGTTCTGTGTCGACCAGTTGCTCGCTCGGCGGAATGGGCTGCGGCAACAAGCGGATGTGCACCCCGCCGTCTCTCTGTAATACATTCGGTCGAAGCTGTGTGCCGATTCCAGCATTGCCATGCGACGCCGTCACGGTCACGGGCTGTTCCGTCTATTATTAAGAACGGAATAGACAGCAAATGCGGACACGGCACACAAGTTGGTCTGGTGTCATGACGTTTGGCTTGATGCCGTTCGTTGTGGTTTCCTTGTCGGCCGAGAATCATCTCGGAGTCGCGGTCAAGGATATCGCTGGTGGCGCATCCGCATTGTCGGTCTCCACGAGATTGCTTGGACGTCCGCTTGATGCGGAGCATCTCAGTATCATTCAAGAGCAAGGTTCGGAAGACACATTGAGCCTGCAAGGCTTGGCGGAAACGGCAAACAAGCTTGGGTTCGCGACTCGATCTTTCCGCCTTCAACCCAAAACTTCTGTGTTGGAAAAACTGCCGCTCATTGTGAAGTACGAGCCGCGAACTCACGCGACGGATAAGCCGCGATTCGTGGTTCTGTACGGCATGATTTCTGGCAACCGGGTCCAGGTAATCGACTATCCGCTGCCTCCGCAATTCGTTTCAATTCAAACGCTCGCGGAGTCTTGGGACGGAAACGGTTTGTACGTCGCCGCCTCAGAAGAAATGCTGCCGGCGTCCGACCAATGGTCCGACGCTGGATCTGCAACGGGGATTCTTGCCCTGCCACTGTTCGCGCTTGGTGTGTCGATCGCGTCCGCATTGTTTTGGTGGGTTCGCGAACGGCGACAAAGCAAGGTTCTCTCTCCGTGAGGATCAGCCATGAAGAAGGTGATGTTTATTGGCCTGCTCGTCGTAGTTACGAGCGGCATTGTTACGATTGCCCTGAAATGGTCACGGGCGGTATCAGCGAACTCCGCTGAGCCAGCGATTCAAGTCCGGCGTTTGCTTCCGGTCGGTGACGAGAACGTTGTCCCGGTCCCCTCGCCAGGAGCACAGGTGGAGTTCCTCTATGAACTTTCCAATGTTGGGAAAACACCACTCACCGGATTGAAAACGCAACTTTTCTGTCAATGCGCCGTGTCGCAACCACTGCCGGAAACAGTCGCCGCCGGCAGCAGCGTGCAATTTGGCTTCCGATTTCCTCCGCCGCAGGCCGGAATTCGGAGTGAACGAGTGACGGTCACGTCCGCTAACTCTTCAAATCCAATCGCCGTGATGAATGCACGAGTCTATGCCGACGTCTCCGTTCCGCACGTCGTGGCGGCTCCGGAACGGATTCACGTTCAAGCCATTCGCGGGCAGCCAATTCACCACGACCTGCTCATTTCTGTTATCGAACGCGCGGGAAGCCAGAATCTGATTCAGCAGCCGCAGGCCGAACCCATTGAACTGATCCATCCAACGATCATCGACGTGCGTGAAACAGCGGAATACGACAAGAAAAATGTGCGGCGCGTCTACCAACTCCAGTTACGGCTCGATGCCTCCGCGGTGACAAATGGGACGGGACAGCTACGCCTCTGCGAGCAGCCTTTCGGGCAATTGGGGCCGCTGCCCGTCAAGATCGAGGTTCTGGAACCTGTGGTGCTGATTCCAAGTGCTTTCGACTTCCATCCGGCCGACGCGGCTTCAGAACGAAAACAAATCGTGAATGTTGTCGCGCGAGGTAACGTCAAGACGGGAGCGATTCGAGTCCATGCGTTCGACCGCGAATTGATCGACGTTCGCAAGCTGTCCAACGAAGATAGCCCAGCCCAGCGTTTCGAAGTGACTTCCAAGTCGTCACCAACAGAACTTCGTGAGACGGAAGTCATCTTTGAAGCCGGTGCCGGCGAAGAGGCAAAGAATCAACTCGTCTTGCACGTCCGTCTGGTTCCCGAATGAGCCATCCTCTGCAATCGGATGCGACCAATGCGTCACACCAAGCACGACGCCAATCCGTCGGGACGCTGTGGTTTCACCGTGGTGGAATTGTTGGTCACGCTGGCTGTGATTGGCTTGTTGGTCGCCTTGCTACTCCCCGCAGTACAACAATCGCGGGAAGTGGCTCGGCGAATCCAGTGCGTGAACAACCTCAAACAGATCGGTGTCGCGTCTCAGGCTCACCAATCGACTCACGGTTCCTTTCCCTACACCGCCGTCGAGCATATTAGCGCGAACGGACATGTGCGTTCGGCGATTTCACCGCATGCGCACCTGTTGCCGTTTTTGGACCAGTCGCCGCTGCATCGAAGTGTTGAGTTTCGCCATTGGGCCGAGGATCTTCCGGAGTCGTTGCCGCGCGCCTGGCTGGTCGATCTGCTGAGTGTTCCACCGGTTCAGCCATGTGACAGCGTGGCCCTTGCAACGACAGTGTCGGCGTTTGTTTGCCCTTCCGACACGATACTGCCGGGCGGCAATCACTACCGAGCCTGCCTGGGGGCCGGTCCCGGTTTGTTCCCGGCAGAGATAGGTGCTGTGTGCAATGATCCCGGAAATGCCGCGGGAGCGTTTGTGAATGGCCGAGCGATGCGGCCCACGGACATGAAGGACGGCCTCTCGAACACGGCGATGTTTAGCGAGCGTGTTGCCGGCGACAACAATCAAACGCGGTACGATCCCTGGTCGGACGTTGCCGAGGTCATGCAGCCGCAATGCACGGTTGCGGCCACACGTCTGAACTGCGCGAGCGTCACTGCCTCATCGCCGCATGACTCTTATGTTGGCCGAACATGGTTGTTCGGCAGTTGGCGGCAGACCTGGTACAACCACGTCTTGCCCCCGAACTCGTCAACGCCCGACTGCATGCAAGCCGGAACTGGGTTGGTGGGCGGAGGCGACGGAGCTTACTCGGCCCGCAGTCACCATCGCGGCGGCGTCAATTTGCTGCTCTGCGATGGCTCGGTGCGGTTCGTGAACCAAGTGCTCGACTTGGGATTATGGGTGGCACTGGCCACTCGCGCGGGCCAAGAGGTTGCAGGTCTTGGCGGTGGCTAATACGAACCGCAAGAACTGACCACGCATGAAGAAGCCCGGCCTTTCTAAAACGCTGGGCTTCTGATGACCGTCGAGGAACCGTCGCCAGTGCAAAGTGCGCCTGGAGGCGAGATGTCTTCGGGATCAGTCCGCCTTGGTTTTGCGTTTGGCTTTCTTCTGAGCCGGCGGCTGCGCGAGTTCTTTGTTCGGTTTCGGCATCGGAGCTTTGACCGCTTCACGCCAGGCGAGCATCTTCGCGTGGAGTTCCTTGGTCTTGTCCGGCATCGCGGCGGCGAGGTTTTTGGTTTCGCCGATGTCGTCGCGCAGGTTGTAGAGTTCCAGATGTCCGTCCTCGAAGAACTCCATCAGCTTCCAATCGCCGGCTTGAATGAGTCCGACGGGCGTCGTCCGCCACATGTTGTCGCCCGCGCCCAGGTAGCCGGGGAAGTGCTGATAGATCGCCTCGCGCTGCAAGGAGGCACTCGGATCGCGGAAGAGTTTCACGAGACTCTCGCCGTCGAGGATTTGATTCTCCGGCCGCTTCGCGCCCGCCAATTCGAGCAGCGTCGGGAAAACATCGACATGAATCGCGGGCACGTCGCAGACGGAGCCGGCCTTGGTCACGCCGGGCCAGCGGACGACGAACGGATCGCGGATGCCCCCTTCGTAGAGGCTTCCTTTGCCGCTGCGGAGCGGTGTGTTGTCGGTGATGTCGCCCGCCTTCTTGATCCCTTCGCGGGCGTAGCCACCGACGCCGCCGTTGTCGCTGGAGAAGATCACCACCGTGTTGTCGGCGATGCCGAGTACTTCCAGCGTTTGCATGATTCGGCCGACGCTTTCATCGACGCTGTAGATCATCGCTGCATACGTTGCACTGTGATGGCCACCGACTGCGGGCTTCGATTTAAACTTCTCGATGAGCTCCGGCTTCGCATCGTGCGGTGAATGCACGCCGAAGTGCGGCAGGTAGAGAAAGAACGGCTCGGTCTTTTTGCGTTGGATGAAATCGACCGCTTTGTCCGTCAGCCAATCGGCGAGGTACACCCCCTTGGGAACATCCACCTTCGGTTGCGTGCCGAAATCGAAATGCTGGCCCATCGTGACGATCGCCTCGTCGAACCCGCGGCGGCCGGGATGATGCTCGCCGTTCTGGCCGAGATGCCATTTGCCAAACATGGCCGTCGCATACCCCGCAGCCTTGAGCTGCTGCGCGATCGTCACGCGGTCGAGCGGTAATTGCTGGACGTTGTCCACGGGGCGGAGCGGGCGGCTCTGCCAGTTGAAGCGCTCGATACCGCCGACCGTGTACACGCCGGTGCGTGCTCCGTATTGGCCGGTCATCAACGCGGCTCGCGTCGGCTGGCAGTTCTGACAGTTGTGGTACCGAGTCAGCTTCAACCCTTGCGCGGCCAGTCGGTCGATGTTGGGAGTCTCGTAAAAGCGACTGCCGTAGGTCGCCGTGTCGGTCCAACCCAGGTCGTCAGCCAGGATGTAAACGATGTTCGGCGGACTCGCGGGCTTGGCGGTCTCAGCGGAAAATGCGGTCGTTGACTCAAGCAGCCAAAGTGTGGCGATCAGCAGGCAGGTCAGACGATACATGTTCTCTCCCGGTTGGCTGGAGGAGTTGCGACCGTTTCAATGTGTGGCGCACGCGGCTCGCGTGCGAGCGGGTGTCTCAAGTCGAACGGTGAATCACAACCTGACGCACGCGAGCCGCGTGCGCCACATCGCATCGACAGCCTGTCCAACTCGAAAGGCTTGAAACAATTATGAGGACTCCGCCAAGACTCAATCGCCGTGAATGGCTCGGCGCGACGGCCGGTGCGTTGTCGCTCGCCGCTGGTGGAAACGCTCGACAGGCCAGCGGCACAGATGCGAAACGACCGCGCGTTGCGGCCGTCATCACCGAGTTCACGCATCGCAGCCATGCGCATGTGATCCTCGAAAACTTTCTGGAACCGTACTACTTCAACGGCAAGCTGACCGAGTCGGGAGTCGATGTTGTCAGCCTCTACGTCGACCAATTTCCGTCAGATCGCGACATGACCCGCGATGTCGCGAAGCAATACGGCATCCAAATCTTCCCCACGATCGCTGAATCGTTGCGGCTTGGCGGCCAAGAATTGGCGGTGGACGGCGTGCTGTCGATCGGCGAGCACGGCCATTATCCCAGGACCGACCGCGGGGTGATCATGTACCCGCGCAAACGATTCTTCGACGAGATCGTGAGCGTGTTCCGGCAAAGCGGCCGCGTTGTCCCGCTCTTCAACGATAAGCATCTGTCGTATCGCTGGGACTGGGCCGAGGAGATGGTGCGAGTCGCTCGGGAAATGAAGATTCCTTTCATGGCGGGGAGTTCGGTGCCGTTGGCTCAGCGTCGTCCCGCGTTGGAAATGCCGAACCAGGCAGTGATCGAAGAAGCCATCTCGATCCACAGCGGTCCGCCTGAGGTCTACGACTTCCACGGCTTGGAAGTGTTGCAGTCGATAGTCGAATCACGACGCGGCGGCGAGACCGGCGTGAGCGAAATCCAATTGCTCGAAGGAGAAGCCGTCTGGCAAGCCGCCGCTGACGGACGTTGGAGCTATGCCTTGGCAGAAGCGGCGATGCGAGCCGAGGCAGGCAAGAGTGTCGGGCGGCTCCAGGATTTCATCGAACCAGCCGACGGTAAGCAGCATCCGGTCCACGCGATCCTCATCAAGTACCGCGACGGACTACGAGCCACCGTACTACGGATCGGCAATGTTTCGACTCGCTGGTGCTTCGCCTGCCGGCTCGCCGGCCAACCGGAGCCACTGGCAACCAGCTTCTGCGTCGGCCCGTGGGAGAACCGCAATCTGTTCAAAGCACTGTCGCACGCCATGCAAACTCACATCCGCGACAAGCAAGCTCCGTACCCCGTCGAACGCACGCTGTTGGTCACGGGCATGTTGGCCGCCGCGATGGACTCGCGTTTCGAGCAACACAAGCTCGTGCCGACGCCGCATCTCAACATCACCTACCAGCCCCGCGATTTCCGAGCCATGCGCGAGATGGGTGCGTCCTGGAAGATCATCACCGAAGAGATGCCCCAACCCACCGGCATCAACCCCGGCGGCCCGCGGTGACAGGTCTGACCCCTTTCAAAACTGCCGCATGAATTTGGAGGATTGGAAATGAAGCTGTTGCTGGCTGCGATGATGTTGTCGATCGTCCTCTCCGTTCGTGCCGACGAACTCGCCGATAGATCAGATGCGAAACCGGTGGACGTCGGAGTCCGCAAGCAGTTGTTCGTGGATGACTTCGTGGTTGCTGAGAAGCAACGGGTGACTCGCGTGCTGGGACAGGTCACCAAGGCCAACGATGGGAAACCGATCTTCACCGACGGCTGGTTCTACGGCTCCGTTCTGCATGACGAAGGGAAGTTCAAACTCTGGTTTCGCAAGCCAGGAACGAGTGGGTTCGGTTATGCGGAATCGTTGGACGGTCTGAAATTCGCCAAGCGAGCGGACCTCACAGGAATCAACTTCGCGGGTGACTACACGTTGGCCGTTGAGATCGACTCAGCCGAGACCGATCCGCGGCACCGTTTCAAAGCGGGTTACGACGCGCCGGGAATGGCTGCCGGAATTGCACATTCGGCCGATGGGATTCGTTGGACTCCGTACCACGACGGCAAGCCTGTCACCAAACGGGCGGCAGACACTTACAACCAGATCCTGTGGGATGCCGAAGCCAAAACCTATCGGCTCTTCACACGCACCGACTTTGGCACGGCGGGTGGTTCGACCGAGCTACGAGGGACTCGCAGCATGACCAACCCCGCGCCGAAAACGAATCCGGCAAATTGGACGCTGGTGCGCGAATGGATCTTTGACAAAGAGGGAAAGAGCGAAGCTCAGCGCCGGCAGATCTACGCGACGACCTGCTGGGTCTATCAGGGCATCTATTTCGCCTTGCTATCGGTCTACGAATATCCGGGCGACGTGAGCGAAGGCCAGGTGACCGACACGCGCCAACGTCACGAACGGGATGTGATGAATTTCTACATCGCGATCAGCCGCGACGGAGACGCGTGGGACATGCACTGGGTCTACACCGGCCAACCACTGGTCCCTCGCGGCCCGGACGGTGCTTTCGACAAAGACCTCCTCCTGCACGCGTCCACGATCGTGACTCATGCCGACAAGCACTGGATCTACTACGCCGGGGCGAACGAGCGGCATGGCAACGAGCAAGTCAAGTTCGAACGCAAACACGCGATCGGCTTGGCGACGCTGCGGCTCGACGGATTCGTCGGGCTCAGTGCCGGTGACATCGAAGGAACCGTCGAGACCAAGCCGTTCAAGCTCGAGGGGGGCAAGCTGCATATCAACATCGATGCGCACGGAGGCGAAGTGTCGGTTGAAGTGCTCGACGAGACCGGCCGGCCGTTGCCCGGATTCTCCGGCAACGAGGTCGTGACCGCGACGAAACTGGATGAACTCCGCTGGCAACCTCAATGGAAGAAACACACCGACTTATCCACCTTGCGAGGCCAGACCGTGCGGTTGAGGCTTCATCTGCGGGCCGCGAAAGTTTATTCGTTTCAGATCAGTGGCTAACGCGGGACGTCACGGACCTGCTCATCACCAAGCTGTCAGTCCACGTCTACCTTTTGAAGAACTCATGCGTCGGCTCGCCACCGCTGAGCACATAGGCCAGAAGGTCCAGCACTTCGTCCTTCGTCAGCAGGCCCAGCAGGTTGGCGGGCATCGGCGAGATCTTGGACGGCTCCATCTCTTCGATTTGCTTGCGGTCGATGGTCACCCGCAGATTCGGATCGGTCAGGTCTGTGTTGAGTGTCAGTGAGTCGCCGCTGAGATTGACGACGACACCGGAGTAAGACTTACCGGAATCGGTGACGATGGTGACGGCGGAGAATTGTTCGTTGATGACCTTGCTGGGATTGATGATCTGGTCGAGCAAGTCATGCGGCGAGTAGCGGCGTCCGGCGGCGCTCAGGTCGGGGCCGGTCATGCCTCCTTCGTTTCCGAAGCGATGACAGGTGAAGCACGCGCCGGCGGCAAACATTTTGCGGCCGTTCTCGAAGTTGCGGACTTTCAGTCCGGTCTGCGTCGCCGCCGAGAGTTCGTCGAGCTTCCAGTCCGTCGGCTTGCGGCCGGCGAAGATCGCGCTGAGGCTTTCGATTGCCGATTTCTTCTCCGGCTTCTTGGCGAGCACTTCGGCTAGTGCGGTCTTCTCGGTTTCGGTGAGCGTGGCCTCGGCGTCCGTGCGGATGAACTCGATGAACTTTTCAAAGCTCGCACCGCCGCGAAAGTTCGCCGCCTTGAGGAACCACTCGAAGTACGCGGTTCGCAGTTCGATCGTCCAGCCGGCGCGGAGCATTCGCAGCGAGCGTGCGTATTCAATCTGCTCTTCTTGCGTCGGAGCGTTCGCGATCAGTGCAAGCCCCTTGGCGGCGGCATTCGGTGACTGAAGAAAGACCAGCGTCTCACACAGCAGCCAGTTGAGTTCACGTGTCGGTGCGGGAAAGACCGGATCGAGCTTTGCAATCAGCTTCGCGACTCGTGCGTCATCGGGCCGGCCGAAGCGGTTTAACGTGATTTCGATCGTGCGGACCAGCGTCAAGCGGCGCTCGTTGTCGAGCTTGCTCCATTCGACGTTCAACAACGCATCGAGTAGCTTCGCACGTAGACCCTCATCGACGGGCGGAGAGTCCTTCGTGCGGTGCTGCGGGCAGACGCCGGCCGCCCGCGCGAGCGCCAGCAATTCTTCGACTCGCGTCGCGGCATCCGGCTCGGCGAGCGCCTTGTCGGCCCAACTCGCGACCGGCTGATGCTCGATGGCGGTCCGGGCGGCCCAGCGGATGAAGCGGTCGTTGTTCGCCAGGTACGGCCAGGCCACGGCGACGGCTTGCGGGTCTTGCTTTCCATGAAAGGCTTCGAGCTTGTGGCGAATGGCACGCAGCTCTTTCGTGAGCGGCAAGGCGCTAGCCGCCGGTGTTTTACCCGCAGGCCCGGTTGGTGATGCCTGCTGCGAACCGGCGGCTAGCGCCTTGCCGCTCACCAGCGCCGTCGATTCTTTGCCGGAGTACGTCACGCGATACAGCCCGGACTGCACGCGGCGGCCGCCGATTGTGAAGTACATCGCGCCGTCGCCCGGATGAATGATCGCGTCGGTGATCGGCAGCGGAGCACCGGTCACGAATTCTTCCTTCGTCGCGGTGTAGGTCGAGCCGCTGGGTGTCAGATGCACGGCGTAGAGTTTGCCCCAGCTCCAATCTAGCGAGAACAACGCCTGCTGATACTTCGCTGGGAACTTTGCGCCGTAGCCGAAGGTCATGCCCGTTGGCGAGCCGGGACCGATGTTGAGCGTGGCCGGCAAGTTGTCGGGATAGAACTCAGGTCGCTTGCCCGCTCCGTTCCGCCAGCCGAACTCGGCACCGCTAACGACATGGTTGATTCGCGTCGGGCGATACCAGCTTGTGTTGAAGTCGTATTCCATGTCGGCGTCGTAAGTGAATAACTCGCCGTCACTGTTGACCGCCGCGTCGTAAATGTTGCGAAAGCCGGAGGCCACCGCTTCGAACGTCTGACCGTCCGGAGAGACTCGATAGATGATCCCGCCCGGTCCCATGACATCGCGCATGAAGCCGCGGCCGTCCGGCATGCGCGGCAGCAAATGGTCCTCGCCCCAGATCGCGGGGACCGGCGATGTCGCGGCCATCGCAGTCGGTTTCGCGCCATTGCCGCAAACGAGGAACAACGCTTTGCCATCGGGAGTCGGCAAGACGGCATGGACTCCGTGATCGCCGTTGGCCGTGATGTCGCGTAGCAGTTCGACTTTGTCGAGCTGATCGTCCCCGTCGCTGTCGGTCAGCCGATACAGCCCGCTGGGGATCTTCTTCTCGTAGTCATTGACTCCGACGTAGAGCGCATCGAACGCCCACACCATGCCGTTCACCGCGCGAATATCGGCGGGAACCTTTTGGATGCTCTGCGGATCGAGCGGCTGTCCCGGCTGCGGCGCGGGGAACCGATACAAACCGCCGTACTGATCGCTGACGAGAATGCGCTGCTTGTTATCGACGCACAGATTCACCCACGACCCCTGATCGGCTCCGGGGACCGAATACAGCAGCTCGACCTGAAAATCTTTGAGCGCCTTGATGCGGTCGATCGGCGTCGCCTTGTTCCCTTTGATGGACGGCCCCACCACCGTCGGCCGATTGGACTTCGCCTTTTGAGCCTTGGGCTTGGCCTTCGCCGAAGAATCAGGAGCCTGACCAAATGCCAAAGTCCACGACAGCAATCCGGCAGACGTCAGCAGCAATCCAAACCACTTCATGGGGGGCCTTTCTTAAGGCGGCCTTTAGCCGCAAACAAAAAACGATTCAGGCGAGCGGGGCGGCGTCAGCCCCCCGGTGTATCGAGATCAAACCGGGGGGCTGACGCCGCCCCGCTCGCCAAAACACGCGCGCACAAAGTATCTGTGTTTCGGACAACGACTCTCTCGCAGTGGCGGCACTTCAAAGGACATCGGGCAAGCCAAACGGCGGACGATATTTCTTGCTCAGCAGTTGATTGGCTTCGTCGCAGTCAGTGAATCGCTCGGCCTGCGGATCGAAGTCGAGCCGGCCGCGCATGCGGAACGCGATCTCGGCCAGATGCACCAGCGCACAACTGCGATGAGCGACCTCGGCCGATGCGCGAGTTGGCGTGCGCTTCCGCACCGCGTTGAGGAACTCGGCCATGTGTTCGGCGTAGCCCCGTTCGCCGCGCAGTTCTTTTCCTTCGGTCGGCCCCGGTGTTCCCTTCGGTCCTTGAAACACGCTGAAGGCACCGCGGCGCGAGAAAACCATGTAGCCCTCGGTGCCATAGAACACGTTGCCGTTGTCGAAGCCATGCAGCCCGTAAGCCGTGAAGGGATAGTTTTCGTAGATCAGCAGCCGGCCATCGGGGTACTCGTAGGTCACGTTCATGTTGTCCGGGTACTCGCTGGCGTGGCCGTCGAGCAGCATCCGCCCGCCGCGAGCGGTGATCTGTTTCGGCAGCGTGTCGATGCCCAGCCCCCAGGCGGCCATATCGAGATCGTGAATCCCGTCGTCGCCGATCTCACCGTTGCCATAGTCCACGAACATCCGCCACGTCTGATGAAAGCGATGCCGATTGAACGATCGCTTGGGCGCGGGACCGAGCCAGCGGTCGTAATCGACTCCCGCCGGAGGCGTCCCATCCGGCAGCGGCTTCTCGACCGTGCGAGTCTCCGCCGTCCACGCGCGAGCCACCTTGACCTTCCCAATGATCCCTTCCTTGAGCAGCCGCCCCGCCTTCTCGGTGACGGGACTGCTTCGCATCTGGCTCCCTTGCTGCACGACGCGGCCATACTTCTTCGCGGCGGCGATAATCAGCGGACCTTCATTGAAGACATGCGAGATCGGCTTCTCGATGTAGACATCCTTGCCCGCCTGCATGGCAGCCAGCGCGATCGGTGCGTGCCAGTGATGCGGCGTCGCGATGATCACCGCATCGACATCTTTGTCTTCGATCAAATCTTCAAAGCGAGCGGTCCGTTTCGGCGGTGCCGCCTGAAACTCGCGCGTCACATGAGCATTCATCTTGTCGATCTGCGCCGGATCGACGTCACATAACCACGCGATGGAAACCGCTTCACGTCGGCCGACCAGACCTTTGACATGGTTTGTCATGATCCCACCGCAACCGATGATTCCCAACCGCACCTTCGCCGGCTTGTCGTCGGCGAAGAGCTGCACTCCACCCAGCGCCGTCGCCGCCGCGACGATTGCCGCGGTCTCAGTCGATGTCTGTAAGAACTGCCGCCGATTCGGATCGTGGTTCATGACGGACTCCTGGTGTTGTCGTGTGCCTGAGATTGACTCACATTAACCCAATTCGTCGCGTAGGGCGAAAGGTAGGGTGGGTCGAGTCATCGAGACCCACCACGAACATTGAGACTTTTGGTGGGTCTCGATGACTCGACCCACCCTACCTTGGAAGAATAGCCAGCCGTCCCGGAAACAGACGGATGTGGCCGTGCGCAGGCTTTCTGCTGGGGCGGCGAGATGCTTCAATCACTCCGAATCGGAAATCGACTCTGGGACGGACGTCCTCCAGGAAAGCGAACGGCATGCGGTGGCTCCGGATCATCTTGATACTTGGTGTGATGACAGCGCGGATGCTGTCGAGCGTGGCGTTCGCTGTGGAACCGTCTGCGGTGCGCGAGGTTTTCCACAAGTCTTGCGTTGGTTGCCACGGTGCCGATGGTCCGAAGGGCGATTTAAATCTGGCGGCCGTTGTCGAAGAGGACTTCGCACAGCATCCACAGATTTGGGAGAAAGTGATCCGCCGATTGCGTGCGAGGCAGATGCCGCCGGCGGGAGAATCGCGTCCGAAGGAAGAGACCTATGTTGCCATCGTGTCGCAGCTCGAAAGCGAACTCGACCGCGTGGCGGCAAAGCGGCCGAATCCCGGACGCACGGACACGATCCGACGGCTGAATCGCACCGAGTATCAAAATGCGATTCGCGATCTGTTGGCAATCGACGTCAATGCGTCGGCCTGGCTGCCGGCGGATGAAGCCAGTCACGGGTTCGACAACGTGACCGTGGGGGAACTCTCGCCGACGTTGCTGGACCGCTACATCACGGCGGCGCAGAAGATCAGTCGCCTGGCGGTGGGTGGCGCGTCGCGGTCGCCGGGAGGGGACACCATCCGCGTGCGACCGGACATCACGCAAGAAGATCATGTCGAGGGACTGCCGCTTGGAACGCGCGGTGGCACGTTGATTCGATACACGTTTCCGCAGAGCGGCCAATACGAAATTCAGATTCGGCTCGCGCGCGATCGCAATGAACACGTCGAAGGTCTTCGCGGGCCACATGAGTTGGAGATTCTGCTCGATCGCGAGTCGCTCAAATCGTTCACGGTTAAGCCGCCGCCGGGTGGCCAGGATTTTCAGCACGTCGATGAGCATTTGAAGTTCCGTCTGTCGGTGTCGGCCGGACCGCACGACTTGGGCGTGACGTTTTTGCAGAACTCCTCGTCGCTGCTCGAAACGCTGCGGCAGCCGTACAACTCGCACTTCAACACGCATCGGCATCCGCGCCTCTCGCCGGCGATCTATCAGGTCTCGATTACTGGTCCGTTCGAGGCGACTGGCCCGGGAGACACCCCCAGCCGACGTCGCCTCTTCGTCGTGCGGCCCAAGTCTCCCGATGAAGAGGACGCCTGCGCGAAGCGAATACTTTTGGCATTAATACGCTTGGCCTATCGGCGTTCGGCTACCCATGCGGACCTCGATCGCATCCTTCCGTTCTATCTTGACGCGCGGCGCGAGGCGGATTTCGACGCCGGCATCGAAGCCGCGCTGAGTGCCATTCTCGTCAGTCGCGAGTTCCTGTTCCGCGTCGAACAAGACCCGGTCGGGATTCCGCCACGCACGGCGTATCGGATCAGCGATTGGGAGTTGGCATCGCGGCTTTCCTTCTTTTTGTGGAGCAGCATTCCCGACGACGAATTGCTGGCGATGGCGGCATACGGCGGACTTCGCCAGCCCGAAGTGCTGGCGAAACAGACGCGGCGAATGCTGGCCGATCCGCGTTCGCAATCGCTGGTGACGAACTTCGCCGGGCAGTGGTTGTATCTGCGAAACCTCGATTCGATCACGCCGGACGGGCGGCTGTTTCCGGACTTCGATGACAACCTGCGCCAGGCCATGCGGCGCGAGACGGAGTTGCTCTTCGAGGAAACGCTGCGCGACGACCGCAGTGTGCTCAATCTGTTGAACCCGGATCATGCGTGGCTCAATGAGCGGCTCGCAAAGCACTACGACATCCCGCATGTGTCGGGCACACGCTTCCGCCGCGTGCCGCTCGCGTGGCGGACGCTGCCAGCGTCCGCTTCCGACGCTAGCAGCGTCGGCTACGAGCGCGGCGGCCTACTGCGTCACGGCAGCATCCTGACTGTGACCTCTTACGCCACGCGCACATCGCCGGTCATTCGCGGGAAATGGATTCTCGAAAACCTGCTCGGCACGCCACCCCCTCCGCCGCCGTCGGACGTACCGGCGCTCGAGGATCAAACGGTGTCTGCGAGCTTGCCTGTCCGCGAGCGACTTCAGCAGCATCGCGCAAACGCGGCTTGTGCGAGCTGTCACAACGTGATGGACCCGGTCGGCTTCGCTCTGGAAAACTACGATGCCCTCGGACGCTGGCGGACGCTGGAAGAGGGACAGCCCGTGGATGCCTCAGGAGGCTTGCCTGACGGCAGCCAATTCGTCGGTGTCCGCGGACTGGAAGAAGGTTTGTTGAAGCGACCGGAGATCTTCGTCGGAACGCTCACCGAAAAGCTGCTGACGTTCGCCCTGGGTCGGGGCGTCGAACCCAGCGACGGCCCGGCCGTGCGCGAGATCCTGCGAGCGGCACGCGCTGCGGACTATCGCTTCTCGGCGTTAATTGGTGGAATCGTCAGCAGCACATCATTCCAAATGAGGACCAGCGAGGGGCTTTAGGTCATCATCCGGATCGCGCTACTGCGGCAATTCGGAATTGATACGTCACCAGCGCGATCTTCCAGTATGTTTTGAGGTGAATCCGTCATATTGAGTTTTCATCCGCAGGCCGGCTTTGCCATCCGCAGGAAGAATCGGATTGCCTGCGGATGGCAAGGCCGAACTGCGGATAAAGGCAGGCTAAGTTCGTCGCTGGTGATTGGTTAATACAGTGTTGCGGCACTAGCGTCCGGTTCGATGTGAGATTCATAAACCGGACGCTAGCGCGTTCCGGCTGATTCATCGCAAGAGGAGACAGACTAATGAACCTTCGGAAACTCGCCCTGCCGCGTCGGACGTTTTTGCGCGGTGTCGGTGCGTCGCTTGCGCTGCCGCTGCTGGATGCGATGGTTCCCGCGATGACGGCCTTGGCGAAGACACCGGCTGCCACTGTGCGCCGATTGGGCTTCGTCTACATGCCGATGGGGAGCGACATCACGCGCTGGACTCCGGCCGGGGAAGGAAAGCTGGATGAGCTGTCGCCGTCACTCAGCCCGTTGGCTCCGGTGAAAGAACACATCTCGGTGTTGACGAATATGGAAATCAAGCTCGCGTATCCCGGCACGCACGCGACGTCGAACTCGTCCTTCCTGAGCTGCGCCCGCGCGAAGCACACCGAGAGCACCGACTATTATCTCGGCACGACGGTCGATCAGCTCGCCGCAAAGCAGCTTGGTCGTGCGACGCAACTGCCGTCGCTCGAACTGGCGATGGACATGCTGCAAACCGTCGGCCAGTGCGACAACGGTTACGCCTGTGTCTATCAGAACAATCTCTCGTGGTCCTCGCCGACAACGCCCTTGCCGGCCGAGGCGCATCCGCGATTGGTCTTTGAGATGCTCTTTGGCGAAGGAGGCAGCAACGCCGATCGGAAGGCCGCGCTTCGCCGCCGAGCCAGCCTGCTGGACTTCGTGAAGGAGGACATCTCGCGGCTCGAACGGACGCTGGGACCGGCGGATCGCGCGAAGGTCGGCCAGTATCTTGACACCGTGCGCGAAGTGGAGCGTCGCATTCAAAAGGCCGAAGCGGATGTCGCCGAGAAACCGCTCCCCGATCTCGATCGCCCCGCCGGCGCGCCCGCCTCGTATGCTGACCACGCCCGGTTGATGTTTGATTTGCAGGTGCTCGCAATGCAGGCGGACGTCACCCGCGTCATCACGTTTCAACTCGCGCGCGAAACCAGTTCGCGCACCTATCCCGAAGTCGGAGTCCCCGATCCGCATCACCCGCTGTCACATCACGGCAACGACCCGGAGAAGATCGCCAAGATCGCGAAGATCAACCAATTCCATGTGTCGCTGTTCGCGGAGTTTCTCGGCAAGCTCAAAGCGACCAAAGAAGGAGACGCCTCGCTGCTGGATCACTCGTTGATTTTGTACGGCAGCGGCATGGGCAATCCGAACGTCCACGACCACATCAACCTGCCGATCCTCGTCGCGGGGGGAGCGGCCGGCGGCATGAATGGCGGACGCCATCTCCGTTTCAGCAAGCCGACTCCGCTGGCCAACCTGCACCTCACGCTGCTCGATAAGGTCGGCGTCCACCTCGACCAGTTCGCCGACAGCAACGGGAAAGTGGACGAGTTGTTTGAACCGTTGGCGATTTGAGACCGTCCTCTTCCCCGAAGGGCAGCACCAAATCGTCAAGTAGCGAACGCATCGCTCAACGGTTGATTGCCCATTGAGTCATCTTCTGTTGCAGGCTCTGACGGTGCAGGCCGAGTTGTCTTGCCGCTGCGGAGACGTTTCCACCATTGTCGGCGAGCGCCGCTTCAATGGCGGAGCGTTCGAATTGCTCAATCAAGATCCCCTTGGCTTCGGTCAGCGGCAGGCCCCGGAGTCGATCGAATGGGGGTGGATCGGTGTTGGCCTTGCGGTGCGGAAGAGGCAAGTCCACACCCCGGATCTCGTTGGCTTGGCACATTGCGGCGGCAGCCAGGATGGTTTGTTCGAGTTCGCGGACGTTGCCAGGCCACGTGTGAGCCAGCAAGACGTCGATCGCGTCAGCCGCAAATACTGGAACCGAAGCACCCGTGTGGGACCGTTCGAGAAAGTAGTTCGCCAGCAGCAAGACATCTTCACGACGTGCTCGCAGCGGCGGAATGCGCAGTTCGATACCACGCACGCGGAAGTAGAGGTCTTGGCGAAAGCGGCCCTCGGGGATCGCGGCTTCGAGGTCTTGATGCGTCGCGCTGATGATGCGGACGTCAACCGCGACAGTCTTGCTGGAGCCGACCGGTTGGATGACTCGCTCTTGGATCGCTCGCAGGATCTTTGTCTGCGCGGCCAGCGGCATGTCGCCGATCTCGACGAGAAACAGCGTGCCACCGTCCGCTTGGCGGAAGCAGCCGGAGCGGTCGGCATCGGCTCCGGTGAAAGCCCCTTTGACGTGGCCGAAGAGTTCGCTCTCCGTCAGCGATTCAGCGATCGCGGCCGTGTTGACGGCGACAAACGGGCCGGCCGCGCGATCGCTCAAGCGGTGCAGTTCGCGAGCGATCAATTCTTTACCGGTGCCAGTCTCGCCGCGAATCAGCACCGGCAGCGGAGCCTTCGCGGCGCGAGTCATCTGGCTGAACAACTCACGCATCGGGCGACTGATCCCGACCAGCGCGCCGAACGCTTGCTGCTGGTCGATTTGGTTCTGCAAAGCGGCGACTCGGTCGCGTAGCATGAGTCGTTCTGAAGCACGCCGTACGATCGCGCGAAGCTGTTCGACCTCGTAGGGCTTCGTGAGGTAATCGGCCGCTCCGAGTCTCATGCACTCGACCGCGATGCTGACCTGATCGTTGGCGGTGACCACGATGATCTCGGCGGTGGACCGCATCGCGGCGAGCTCGCGGAGCACCGACAGACCATCGCGGCCGGGCATGTTTAGATCGAGGAACACGAGGTCCGGTGCGTGCTCGCGCAGAGCCTGCAACACCGCATCGCCATCCACCGCTTCGAGCAGTTCACAACCCGTCGCCTTGAGCGCACGCAGCATCCCATGACGGGCCGCTTGTTCGTCGTCAGCGATGAGGACTCGCAGCAGCATGAGTTTGAATCTCCGTTGTTCTCCGGCCGAATGCCGTGAGCCGACAGCCGAAAGCTGTTATCTCACCTTCTGCACCGTCGAGGTTGGGATAACGGCAATCGGCTTTCGGCCGAGACGAATTTCAAAAGTCGTTCCGCAACCTGGGGTCGATTCACAACGAATCTCGGCACCGAGTTCGCGGATGCGGCGGCCGACGATGTACAGCCCCAAGCCGGTGCCGTCGAGTTTCGTAGTAACGAAGGGCTCGAACAAATGCTCTTGCACTTCGGGCGGCAGACCGGGGCCGCTGTCGCGGATCAGGATGGTGACGGCGTTCGCGGAATGACGGCTCGACACGGTCACGAGTCCCGTCGTTGGGAGGGCGAGGCTCTCGCCGAGCCGTGATAGAGATAACGGGCTGGTCAATGATCCCGGCTCGGCGGGAGCCTCGCCCTCCCGCGCGGCTGCGTCGATCGAATTCGACAGCAAGTTGAAGAAGACCTCCCCCAAGCTGGCGGGATCGGCGTGGATCGCCGCCGCGCCGTCATCGAAGTCGGTTTCCAAGCGGACTCCCTTTTGTTGCGCGAGCAGCCGCAGAATGCGAAGCGACTGTTCGAGCAGTTCTCGCGGCACACACAAGTCGCTGGCGATCGGCGCTGGGCGAGCAAACTCCAGCAACTGCCGCGTCGTCGCCGCGAGCCGGTCGATCTCGCTGACAATCAGCCGCAGGTCTTCGGCATGAGGACTGTCGGGGCCGAGATCCTCGGCCATCACGGTCGAGATCGTGCGGATCGATGACAGCGGGTTCTTGATCTCGTGCGCGATCGAACTGGCGAGCAAGCCCAGCGTCGAGAGTTTTTCTTCGCGTAACGCGCGGCGTTCGGCGGCGAGTCGGTCTTGCTGTAAGCGTGCGTTGCGCAGTGTGACCGCGAGTTGCTCGGTTAGCAGTACGAGCGAACTTAGCTCTTCGTCGTCCAATTCCTGATTGAATGGCTTGCGGCCGAGCACCAGCAATCCGCGCAGGTCGCGATGATCAATCGCAATCACGGTCGAGCTATTGGTCGCGCTGAGCAGTTCCAGCGCAGCGTGATTCGCGGTATCGCGGCGAGTCATTAGCCGTCCCCCGGTCTCTGTCAGCAGACGCCGCAAAGCGACCGCTTGTTCGTAGGATGGGCACTCCTGCCCGTCATCTTGAGTTGGTTCGCCAGACTCCAGCCAGTCAGGAGTGCCCGATCTACAGGAGCAGTGCATCACGCGGTCGTCCTCACCGAACAGCCAACTACTGGCATGTTCGACACCGAACAAACTCCGCACCGCGTCCGTGGTCGTTGAGAGCCATTGTTCGACCGGCTGCTCAGTTCCCTCCGACATTCGCGTGGCCAGTTGCCGAGTCTGTTCGCGGACACCGGCGACTTGTGTGCCGAGCAGATATCGCAACGACTCGGCCACGCGCTGTCGAAGCGGTTGGTACGCCAGGACCAGCACGGCGGCGAGGATCGCTTCGACGATCGCGAAGTCCACTCGCAGTTGTTCGGACAGGCGATTGGTGAAGTCGGCCAGAACCAAATGATGAAACAGTGAGACGGCCACCAAGACCGCTCCGTAAACCAGCGTCCGTTCCAGGACCAGCGGCACGAATCGGAACCACACGACGTGATACGCGAAGAGCAACGCCGGCAACAGCGGTGAGAGGCCCACGATCAACTTCCAGGCTTCGGCCTGTTCCGGCCATGTCGGAATCGCCACATAGATCACGAACACCGCCAGCACGCTCAGACCGCACAGCATGGCGGCCATGCCCTGAAAGAAAGAGGTCGCTTGAGGCAACACGACTCGGCGACGCAAGCCCCAGAACGTGGCCGCTGCGACGAGGTTCGTCGCGCACAGCCACGCGACATACAGCGTCGTGAATGGTGCAACCAACGTCAGAAACTCGCCGCTCGGATGCGTCAACAGAATCCGAGCCATCGGCCCCCACGCCAACACCGGCAGATAACACAGACCATACCGAGCATCGCCGCGCGGCTTGGCTTCGACTCCCGTGTGCCACAAGCGAATCGCTCCGTGCAGCATCGAGCTGGGCATAAGCAGCAGTCCGATCGCCATCGCCATCATCGCGATCGAGTTGACTCGCAACGGCCAGGGATGTGTCGACTCCAGCAGCAGCGTGTGAACGAAGCTCCCCGCATGCCACAACCAGGCGGCCGCGGTCAGAGCCAGCATCCAGACCGTCACATGCCGCCGATTCGGCCGCTCGATCAAGGCGACCAGCAAGACAGTGTCCACCACGGTCGCCGCGCCGAGCCCAAAGAGTTGCAGATCGCTAAACATAAGCGGAGTGTAATCGTTTTATGTAGCCGTCATCGCTCCGCGTGGCGAGCCGAACGCGCGATCGAAGTCATTTGACGCATCGGCTCATCACGCGGAGCGATGATGGCTACGTTGGTTCAAACACGGAGATGGCCTCTTCGTCGAGTGACCGTTCGCCGTCGGGACCGATCCAGCGAATCAGTGTTCGCGAAGACTTTGTGACGAGCCGCACCAGCAACTTTGCCGAGCCGCCGGAATCACGGCAGTCGTAGACCACGAACGGTCCATCGGCGTCTTGGCCGACCACTCGATTGGCAATCTCGAACCTCTGATCGCCGATTGCGATCACGCAAGGCGGATGCAGTCGCAGCAATTGGCCGTCGCGCGGAGATGCGCGGATACGGTCCACTCGCCACCAGGCCCGCAGGCAGCCCAACAACGTTCGACTCAGTGATGGCAGTGACGACAAGGACATCTGCGACCTCACGACTTTGAATCTCAAATCTCAAACCTCCGCGATCAAGTTACCGCCAGTGCCGGCCCGTATTTCCGACCCACAGTGGTAAGACCAGAAAATGGTGCGACAAATCGCTGGCGATCAACCCCAGAGCGATCGACCACAGAACCGACGACCTCATCCGCTCGCTCACGAAGACGCCGGCGATCACGAATGGCACCGACCAAAACATGTGGTGCAACTGCAAAAGCAACGGCGGGTTTGTCTCCGTGATGTACTCAGCCGCAGATTGGCCGAATGCCAGCCGCATCGAGATGGTGATCAATTCCATGATGACGGTCAGAGAGAGAGTCAGCTTCCAGAAAGATCGTTTTCCGAAGATCGTGCGGTCCATGACTCACTCCTCTTTCACCGAGTCATCTCTGGCACCGCTCTCAAGCGAGGCTGAGCTTCCGGTGCTGAGAGAAAGACCGTGAACGGGCGGAACCACACGGCACATCATGCTCGTGACGCGAACCGCCAATCCAACAGCCACCAGCGCATACGCGATGGTCCACATCCAAAATCTGACAAAAATGCCGTGTGATTCATTGATACCAATCGCCACGTTGACGATCAGCGTCAGCGACACGACGACGAGCGCCGTGAGTGGTATCCAGAGTTTGTGCATTCGACAAAGGGACGGGCTGAACAGCAACGTGAGGTTCGAAGGCCACCAGTAGAAGCCGAACATCAAACAGTAGTAGCCGACCATCGGACCAAAGATTTCGACCGACGGTAGGAACAGGGAAACCACGAACACTGCGATGCCAAGCCAACAGAACCCAATTGCTAACAAGCCTATCGAGTCACGGTCGGCTTTCGTCGCTGATGCTCCCATCTCGGAATCGAATGTCATGCCATCGTCCCTTCATCATGAGGAGACGTCTGCAGAGATTGCACACGTCGGTTCGCAATCCCACAAACATCTCACGGATTCCCCGCCAGTTGTCGTTTCAATTCTTCAAACTCATCGGCGACGTTTTCGCGGCGTTCGGCTTCCTCGAACTGGCGTTCGAGTTCATCGACGTCAGGGTCGTGACCATCCATCCGGTTGTAGGCGGTTTCGAGAGCCTCGGCCCGATCGACACGCTGCTCCAAGCGATTGAACTGAGCGAACGCGGAGGAACTGCCTGCTCGATCAAGCGCCGCGTTGATGCGGCGCGACGAGTCGGCTCGCGCCAGCCGAGCCAGCAACAGCGTCCGCTTCTGCCGTGCCTGTCGGATCTTGTCTTCGAGATCCCGCACCGAGTCTTGCAGCTTGCGTGTCTGCGCCTTCTGCTTCTCGTGCTGAGCGTGCAGGTCTTCCGCCCGCCTCTCGCCCAGCATCTTTTGCTCGAGCGCCGCCTTTGAGGTCGTCTCATCGCCGCGCTTGAGGGCTTTGGTGGCACGCTCGAACCACTCCTTCGCCGCCTCGCGCTCGCGGTCCACTTGCTTGCCGAGCTGAATCTCATCGGCGATCGCTTCGGCCACGCTGCGGTGAACAGATTCCTGTTCCTCCTCCATGTCGATGATGAGCTGATGCAACATCCGCTCCGGGTCTTCAATCTTCTCCCGCAACGCGGTGATGCTGGACTTCATGACGAACGTGAACTGGTTGAGCCATTGCATGACAGTGGACCTTTCAAAGTGTTGAAACCAAGAACTGAAACTCATTGAGACACCCAATCGAACAGATCAAATCGGCTAGTCGAATTTGTCATAGACGAGCTAACATCGGCGAACTTCACCCCCCCCAAGAATCGTGAGGAGGACCGCATGGCCGCCGTGGCGAAAGCAAAAACCAAAACGAAGCAGCCTTTGTCTGCCGAGCCGGACACTCCCTTGGAAGATGTTGTCTGGGGTGCGTTTGCTGGCGATCCGATCTTCCTCGAAGCCATGAAGCTTGGCCGCAAGTACCGTGAGTCGCTGCGTCCTAAGGCCAACGCCAAACGAAAGTCGTCGAATGCTCGTCCTCGACACTGATCACATCAGCGCATTGGAGTGGCGTGGCGAGGCGGCGGAACGGCTGCGAGACCGGCTGAAGAAATCCGGACAGCCGCGGGTGACGTCGATCGTCACCTATGAAGAACAGTGCCGTGGATGGTTGGCTTACATCGCTCGCGTCTCGTCGATTCCGCAGCAGATTGATGCTTATGCCCGTTAGTCGAAACAACTGCGTCTGTATTTGAAGATCCGAGTACTCGACTTTGACCAATCTGCTGCCGACCAATATCAGCAGCTGCGGCGGGCGCGCATTCGGATCGGCACGTTGGATCTGAAGATTGCGGCGATCACATTGGCTCATGATGCGATTCTCCTGAGTCGAAATCTGAAGGACTTTGAACAAGTGCCGGGATTGAAGGTTGAGAACTGGCTCGAATAGGTGGTTACCGTCACTTCCACGTTTGCAGTTCCGCCGCCATCACACGCAGGCGAGTCAGCAAGCTCTCGCGATGGTTTTCGCAGATCGCTCCCAGCGTGATGACCGCCGCGCCGATGCCGAGACCGGCCAGCCACAACAGATTCGGGTGGTCGATGCTGCCGCGAATCACCATTGCGAACAGGTCGGCGATCAGAAACGCCGTCCCCGAATAGACGAGTACTCGCAGTCGCAGACCGATCGCCAGCAACGCGATCACGACCGAGCAGACCATCAACGAAATCAGGTGCAACCAACTGCCGCTGACGATGTGAAACGTCGGCGACACGAGGATCGTCAACGCTCCTGCGTAACGCAGCGAGTCGTGATAGCGTTCGGGGATTTCACGCTTGAGCAACTCAACCAATCCCAGGATCGTCAGTCCGACGGGGATCATGAAGAACTGCGGATCAGTCCAATGCAGCTCGCGCCACAGCAGGGCCGATGCGACGTTAAGAATGATGGCCGACACAACGAAGCGGTCGCGGCGAATCGTTTGATGCTCCGCTTCGTCAGCGGTCTCCAGTCCTCGCCAGAAGTAGTACGCCGCAGACAACAACAGTCCCAGGCTTTGCATCCCAATGACTTCCGGATCGCCATGCGTCACATGCCGGGTGACTCCGATGACCGCCGCCGCCACGGGCAGCAGATTGGCTGGAACGTCCAACGCCTCTGCCGCGAATCGTGTTTGTGGGAAGCGAGCACACACTCGCGAAGCAATGGTCCAAGCGACGGCCGCGCCGAGGCAGCCAAACATCGCCCAGCCGTGGCCGATTTCGATCACGCCTGCCAACAGCAGCCACACGAACGCCGCACCGATCAATCCTTGTGCCATCCAGACTCGATCAGTTCGCTGTTGTCGAACGGCCAGCACGAACTCGGTGATGGCCAAGAGCGTGAATGTCGCGATAGCCGCAGTGACCTGCCCGATCGTCAAAGCGGCCGACGGAAGCAGCAGTCCCGCGATCAAAGACGACGCGAGTGCCGCGTATCCCGTGAAACAATGAATGCCCAGCAACTCGAATGGCGGGAGAACTGCTCCCGTAGGATGGGCACTCTTGCCCGTCGTCGATTCCTCGAAGACGGGCAAGAGTGCCCGTCCTACTTCATGGAGTCGCAAGCGAATGACGCTCAGCCCGGCCGCCAGTGTCAGCGCGATCGGCAGCACTGCGACCGACATCTCCGCACTCAGGACATCGTTGAGGCTGATCAACTCGGGAGCCAAACACTTCGCAACCAAGGCCGTCACCTGCCAGTGTCCGATGGCGGCCACCAACCATAGCCGATCGCGATGCTCCTGCCGCAGTGAAGCCAACGCCAGCGCTGTCACCGCGATCATCCCGGCCAGTCGCAGCGTCATTCCAAACGACAACAGCGTCAGCACGGCCAGCAGCAGCAACACTCCGAACGTCACCGCATGGATCGGTACGCGAATCATGTCTGACGAATCGTCATCGACTCCGTCGCGCCGCAGCCAGGAGGTCGTCAACATTCCGACGGCAGACAAAACGCCCCACGCAACCGGAATGAATTGGATCGTCGCCGGTCCCAGCAAAGCGATCGCGACAAACGAGAGCACGCTCAAACAACCGAGCACCGACAATCCGCGCAGTTGGAACCGTCGAGCCGCATCGAATGGCCAGGCCAGCAGAAGCAATCCCGGCAACCAGTTCGGCAGGTGGTGTCCCAGCGAATGGTCGAAATGGCGTGTTATCAGAAACAGGCCGTGGGTGAGCAGCGTCATCAGCAACAATGCCACCGCACTGACTCGCAGAGCGGGCCGGCCAAGAGCATCGCTCAATCGTCGATTGAGATTTGTGCCGGCATTGCCCCCGTTCGTGAGCGGCCCGGCGCTAGCCGCCGGTTGGAGCGAACGACCGGCGGCTAGCGCCGTGCCGCTCACAAGACGGCCGAAGATCCAAAGGGCGAGCGGTGCGAGCGTCCACAGCAGCAGCACCACGTCCAAGTCCAAGTCCAAGTTTTGCGACCAGCCGATCACCACCGTGACTTTGACGATACCGGCCAGCACGAAGCTCCAAGCCGCTTCACCCAAGCCGCGACTCGGCCACTTCCAGGCTTGGGCCATCAACAGCCCGGCCAGTGCGAGTCCAATGAACGTTCCGAATGACCGCGTGGACGACACCAACTCGTTGGCGAGCCAGTAACCGGCGACACCCAGCGTCAAGAGCACGCTCGCGATGCCGAAGATCGGCCAAGCGGTCATCGATCGGACGCCTACGTCCGATCGTCCGGACGTAGGCGTCCGGACTACGAAATCCAACCAACTCCCGGCAATCAGCAACAACGCCGCTCCGGCGGTCATCAGCAATTGATGCGTCTCTGCCGTGATCGCCAAGCCACACACCGAACTCAGGAAGACGCGATCGCTCACGCACACCGCGATCCATGCTGCCGCCGAACCAACCAGCAATCGACGATTGCCGAACAGCTTCGCTTGCAACAAAAACGTCGCGGTCATCACGGCCGACACCGGGAAGATCGCCTTTGCATGTGTGAAGCAGACTGCGAACAGCAGCATCGCCACGAGCATCGCGAAACGCCGAGTCGGCACTTCGATCAGCCGATCGCCGCGCCGAGTTGCTCGCACCGACACGAACGTCGCCGTCAGGATCAACGGCAACCACGTCAAACCGTAGAACGCGACTGGCAAGCGTGGCTCGTGAACGGCGGTCGCGGCGGAGTTGACCAGCAGCTTGGCGGTTTCTCGGAAGTACGCCGGCACTGACTGATATGCGATCGCTGCGGCGATCAACCCGGCCCAGACGAAGGCTTGATGACCGGTGCGTCGCGCGGTCATCAGCATCATCACCGCCGCCAACCCCGCCGCCGGAGCCAACGCCAACGAGAACGGAAATCCGATGCCGGCGAGTCCCACTCCCACGCAGCACAACATGAGGCCGATGAACAGCGGCAGCACGATGCTCCAAGGCAGAGGTCGAACCAGATCGCCGGTCCGTTGCTGAAAGACTTTCGCAATCGCATCGGTCGTGAAGAGCAACGGCACGGCGGTCAACACGCATCCCAGCCCGATCCACGGCAGAGCCATCTGGCCCCAACAGGAGAGCGCGAACAACGTCAAGAACTGTGTCCCCAACACCGTGATCGGCAAGAAGCCGCAGACGCGCGGCAACCGATGTTCCTCCGCTAGCCAGAAGACTTGTCTCGCGGTCTTTACCGTGCCGACGGCGAAGATCATCCACAACACCAACGCGACGATGGGCGTGACGGCAGCCGACATCGGCGACAACACGCCTCCGGCCGCCGCCAGCACCACATAACTCGCAACCAACGTTGGCTGCGAACCTCGCAGGAACACTGAGAAGATCCATCGCGAAGCAAACGCGGTCAGCACCGCATCGAGCAACAACAAGCCGAGTTGCTCACCACGAACTAACCACCCGACGGATCCCGCAGCACTGTCGGTCAACCCAATCCGATGAATGGCCAAGAAGCTCAGCGGCAGGAGCAGTAACGTCAGCGTCCGCATCACCGTGCCGGTGTTCCGCAGTCCCAGCCGGCTGTGACATACCTCTCCACAACCAAACACCGCCGCCGAGTAACCGATGACCGCCAGCGCTTTCCACAGTGGAGCCCACTGGTCCCACTGCTTGGTCACCAGCATCAGCGACGAGCCAAAGACGATCATCACCCCCAGCGCCAGCATCCATTTGATATTTCGTTCCTGAAAGAAGCTCTCGAGAAACCATTCAGCAGGCGATCGTCGTTTCACTTCGCTCGACATCATGCAGATTCCTTGCGAGGGCAGGGGTCTTGACCCATTGGAACGAGCAGGTCGTTATCAAACGGGATGCCAATCCGGGCACAAACCTCGCCAGCGGGCGTAAGTGCCTGTCCAGCCGCAGAATCAGCGCAGCATGGGTTTCGTTTCGGAGTTCACTAAGGAATAGATCGCAGTGATTTCACGGCACGTTGTCGCAGGAGATTCGCTGCGACCGGAAATCGCATTTGTCTGCCGGTTGGAGTCGGTGGACTCCGGCCTTTTTTTTCCAGCAGTTGGTTTCTAACTTCGCCCCCGACCTTGCGTCGGGGGTTCAACGGCTTTTGCGCTACATGTCGAGAAATTCGAGTAGCGCAGAGGCCGCTAACCCCCTGGGACAAGCCCAGGGGCGAAAGAATCACGGCCCTCAATTGATGAACGGGACGAATTTCTCAAAGGTTTTACAACGATGAAGATTTATCTGAGCGGCAAATTGGTGGAAAAAGAGCAGGCGATGGTCAGCGTGTTTGACCACGGGTTGCTGTACGGTGACGGAGTCTTTGAAGGCATCCGCGTCTACGGCGGCAAAGTGTTTCTGCTCAAGGAGCACATCGAACGACTTTATGAAAGCGCGAAGGCGATTCGGTTGACGATCCCGATGTCGCTCTCTCAGATGATCGAGGCGACGAAGGAGACCGTCGCGGCGAACGGCATCGGTGATGGGTATGTTCGGCTGGTCGTGACGCGCGGTGCGGGGTCGCTGGGGTTGGACATCCGCAAGACCAGTCACCCGCAGGTCATCATTATCGCGGACACGATTACCCTCTACCCGCCGGAGATTTATCAGAACGGAATGAACCTGATCACGGCCAGCACGATTCGCAATCATCCGGGGGCGCTGCCGGCTCGGATCAAGTCGCTGAACTACCTCAACAACATCCTGGCCAAGATCGAAGGGACCGACGCCGGGACCGTTGAGGCGCTGATGCTCAACCATAAGGGGGAGGTCGCCGAATGCACGGGCGACAACATTTTCATCCTCAAGAACGGCGTGCTGAAAACGCCTTCGACCGACGCGGGCATTCTGGAGGGGATCACTCGGAATGCGGTGTTGCGGTTGGCTCGCGAGGCGGGCATTCTAACTCAGGAGACGACGCTGATTCGCCACGATTTGTACGTCGCCGACGAGATGTTCCTGACGGGAACAGCGGCGGAAGTCGTGCCGGTCGTGAGCCTGGATGGTCGCCAGATCGGCGACGGCAAGCCCGGCCCGATCACGCGGCAGTTGTTGGAACTCTTTCATGAGTTCACCCGATCGGCGAATTGAACGCTACGGTGTCGGGAGTCTTTTTCAGGTCGGCGTGCACGCGATTTGACTGCGGAAGACTTCTCTCGCCGACCTGATGAAAACGACTCCCGACCCCTTCATGCCGACCGGCAGATTTTTCCGATCGGCGGACGGACCTCCGCAGGAAGTCTGCTCGAACGCCACGAACGGTCAAAAATGCCGTTCCCCACTTCTTTTCTTGGTCACTAAAAGCCCGCCCGCGTCAACAAGGACGTTGCGGTTGGGCCACCAAGGAAGGATTGGATGGAATGAAGTTTTCATCGTGGTTGCGAAGTTGGGCGGGTTTTTCTGGAGCTCAAAATCATCGCCGAGGCCGCCAACGTGCGGAGCATCTCGGAGCGAGTGAGATCGCGGCGGTCCATCCGCACGTTGAGACGTTGGAGCCACGTCTGGTTTTGCACGGAGGCGTGCCTGTGGCGAACGTGGATACGGCCGCGTTCGCGAGGCTGTTGCGGGACAACGGGGTGACGCTTTACGGAGCGGCTTTTGATTCCACCACCACCGACCAGCGGGAACTCTTTGGTGACGGGAGCCAGTTTTTGACCTTCGTGGAGATCACGAATCCCAATCGGACGTTCAACGCCACAGCGATGGCCAACAACATCACGACAACCTCGCCGACCTGGATCTTTTCGGATGGGTCGCGGTTGACCGGCACGCAGAGTCTGGAACTCTTGGCTCATCAATTGTCGCTCGCGGTGCCGAGTCTCCCCGATGAGCTTCCTCAATCGGTCACTCCGAGTTTTGCTCCGATCGCGACGCAAACCTTGCGGGCGGGTTCGCCGTTGCTGATCCCCTTGGATGGCTTTGATCCCGACGACGAGAACCTGACGTTCACGGTCTCCGTGAGCGGGAATACGGCCAACCTGACGGCGACAGTACGGCCCAATAACAGAGCGTTGTTGTTCGAAGTCGAGGGCTACGGTGACATTCTGGTCCACACGTTCGACGACCTTGTGCCGCGAGTGACCGATCACATCAAGCAACTCGCCAACGAGGACTTCTACGACGGGCTCATCTTCCACCGAGTCATCAACAATTTCGTGATTCAAGGCGGTTCGCCCAATGGCCTGGGGAACGACGGTTCCACCTTAGGGGACTTCAACGATCAGTTCAGCGTCGATTTGCAGCACAATCGTGGCGGCCTGATCTCGATGGCTAAGTCGACTGACGACACGAACGATTCGCAGTTCTTCCTGACCGAGGTTCCGACCCGAAGCCTCGACTTCAATCACTCGATTTTCGGAATCATCGTCGAAGGGGACTCGGTGCGCGAGGCGATCAGCAACACGGAGACGACAGGTACGCAATCAGAGAATTCCCCCACCCCAAGCGACAAGCCGATCGTTAATGTCGTCATCGAGTCGGTAGATGTCGTCGAGGACCATGAGAATGCCGTGCTGATGCTCAACGTGCCCAATGGGGTCGTCGGTCAAGCCGATGTCACTGTGCGAGTCACAGACGGGGACAACAACTTTTTCGAACAGACGTTTCGGGTCAACGTGCAGGCCGATAACTCGTTGAGCACTCCGTTCCTGGGTGACATTCCGCTGATCCGAACTCTGAGGGGCACCGCATTGCCGTTGCAGTTGCAGTCGATTAACGCCGACGCTCCTCCCGCCGGAATTCGGGTGGATTTCGCGGGGGCATCGGGAAATACCCAACAACTCGGAGTGGCGGTCAATTCCGTGACCGGGGCGACGACGATTACTCCCGTTGGAAATTTCGTGGGGACGCAATCGGTCACGGTTGGGACTCGGCTGCTGCGACTGTCTGATCAAGCGACGAGCGCGGAAGACATCCAGACATTTCCCGTCGAAGTCGTCAACACGGCGACCGATCTGACGATCTCCGCCGATGATGACCCGCGACAGGATGCCGCCGATGACGGGACGGCGGACGCATTTCTGGTGCGAGTGAATAACAACGGTTTGCTGGAGGTCTCGGTCAACGGCAGTGTCGCGGCGATTGCCAACCTTCGCAGTGTTTTGAACCTCATCATTGAAGGCTCCGATGATACGGACACGCTGACGATCGACTTCAGCAACGGCAATCCGCTGCCCGTATCTAACATCATTCAATTCGCTGCGGCGGGCCAGGCGGTCGGTGGTCTGGACCAAGTGATCCTGCGAAATGGTGCCGGGAACACTCTGAGCTACTTGCTGACGGACGCTCAAGAGGGATCGCTCGCAAACAATGGCTCGAATTTCTTCACCTTCACCGGAGTCGAATCGATCAATGATTTCCTTCCATCGACTCACCGTGTGATCCAGTACTTGGACACGGGAAGCGAGGCGATTCTGTCAGTCGATTCGACGTCAACCGGACAGGCCAAGTTGGTGTTCGGCAGCGATCTCAATCTCAGCTTCCGCAGTCCGACTTCGACGCTGACTGTCAATGGCGGTGCTGGTGCCGACACGCTGACCGTCAACTTCAGTAACGGCAGTCCGATTCCCGGTAATGGGCTGACCTACCAAGGAGGCGTGCAAACGGCGAACGGGATTGGAGCCGGGGATCGCCTGGTCGTTACGGGAACTACCGCCACGTCGGTCTTGCACTCGGTAACGAACGCCACGGACGGCTTTGTTTCCGTCAACGGGGCCACACTCATTGGCTACAACGGTACCGAGGTCGTGGTTGATGAGCTGGTCGTGACGAATCGCGGCTTTCAATTCGGCGGCACCGCTGATTCCATCACGCTTTCGGATGACGGGGTCGCGGCGAATGGACGATCGCGGCTGACCTACGGCGAGAAAGAGTTTCTCTTCGCGAACTCGGCCCATCAAACGAACACCGATTTAACAGTGACAGTCGGCACGCTGTCGATCAACGGCGGCCTCGGGAACGACACGTTGACTGCCACCGGTCTTGATTCCAGTTTCCCGTCGGATGCGAATCTCTTCCTGCAAGGGGAGGGGGGCGGCGACGCGATCAACACGTCGGCAGCCACTCGCGCGTTTCTGATGTTCGGTGGCGAGGGGGACGACAACATCACCGGTAACGCCAGCGATGAGACGATCCCGATGGACGCCGGCAACGACACCATCAACGGCAATGGCGGCATAGATCGCGTCGTAGCGACGAACTTGAGAGGCGCGGTTGTCTTCAACGACACGCTGTTGACCGGCCTGGGATCGGACAGCATCAGCGGAATTGAACAAGCTCAACTCTCGGCGGGAACCGTCGCGGCGCAGATCAATGCCAGTTCGTTCTCCGGTGCGGTCACACTGTCGGGGGGCAACGGCCATGATTTATTGACCGGCACGGGCCTCGCCGACGTGATCAGCGGTGGCTCAGGCAACGACACGCTCCGAGCGGGTGGCGGTAACGACACTCTCTCCGGAGGCGCGGGGACGGATTCGATCGACGGCGAAGCGGGTGACGATGTCCTCAGCGAGACCACCACCGGCAATATCACCGTGACCGCCACTCTGGTTCAGGGGGGGCCGCAAATCGGCAACGACAAATACTTCAGTATCTCGGCCATGTCGTTCACGGGAGGCACAGGGGCGAACAAGTTCGACACGCGCCTGTTCCTGGGCAACGTGACTCTGACGGGAGGTAGCGGAGCCGACACGTTGATCTCCGGCAGTGGCAATGACAGCCTGGTCGGTGAGACCGGCAACGATGTGCTCACCGGCGGCGCGGGTGACGATATGCTCAACGGCGGCAACGATATCGATCGGCTGATCGAAGCCTCCGATACCAATTGGACGCTCTCGGATTTGGTGCTTTCGGGACTTGGCAACGACTCCCTGAGCGGTTTTGAGCAAGTGTCGCTGACCGGTGGACTGGGCAATAACACGATCAATGCGACGGCCTACACCGGCAATGCGACGCTGGATGGAGCCGCCGGCGCGGACACGATCCTCGGGGGCACCGGTGCCAGTTCATTGCTCGGAAACGCCGGCAACGATTCGCTGGTTGGAAACACGGGCAACGACACGTTGCTGGGAGGCAGTGACACCGACGTGCTCGATGGCGGTGATGGCAACGATAGTCTCGACGGCGGCGTGGGGAACAACGATCGCGTCACGGGCGGGAATGGTCTCGACAGACTTAATGGCGGTGGTGGAACCGGAGACCTGTTGATCGAAACCAGCAACGCTTCCTTGATCGTGCTGTCCAGGTCCACGCTGAACGGCATCGGCTCGGACACAGTTGCGGGCTTTGAAGGAGCGATCCTCACCGGCGGCAATGGCGACAACACGATTGATGCTTCTGCCTTCACTGGGACAACCAGCCTGACCGGCGGCGGCGGTGCCGATGCTCTGCTGGCCGGAGCGGGACTCAGCACTCTCGATGGCGGTACCGGCAACGACACGCTCACCGGTGGAAAATCGAATGACTTGTTGTTCGGAGGCGACGACAGCGACCTGATCCGTGAAACCGGCAACGGCAGCATCACGGCGGCGATTAATGTCGCTGGAACACAATTGCTCGGCGGCGGCATCTTCGGAACGGATACCTACACGAGCATCGAAGCCGTGCATCTGATCGGCGGCACCGGAGCGAATCGCTTCGACCTCAGCTTGTTCTCCGCAGCGGTGACGCTGTCCGGTGGAGGTGGCAGCGACGTGCTGATCGGCACGGCGTTTAATGACTCGCTGATAGGCGGCGAGGGGAACGATTCACTGGTGGGCAACGACGGCACCGACACGCTCGCGGGAGAGGGTGGCAACGATGTCCTCAAAGGTGGACTCGGAGCCGATCTGCTGTCGGGGGGATCGGGAAACGACACGCTCAATGGCGGCGACGGCAACGACACGCTCGACGGTGGTATCGGCAACGATGGGCTGTCCGGTTTCCTCGGCGACGATCTGCTGATGGGTGACGCCGGCCTCGACACGCTCTTCGGCGGCAACGACAACGACACGCTGCTAGGTGGTACCGAGAAGGACTTGCTGTTCGGCGGTTCGGGAACCGACAGCCTGGATGGCGGCGCGGGTATCGACTCGCTGACCGGGGGCAATGGAAACAATGCTTTGCCCGACGCAGGTGACGTCATCGCCGATCCCACGGAGATCAATAACGCGATGAGATTCTTCGCCGCATGGATCGACGCGGTGTGAGCCGCCTTGGATGGCGATCGCAGCGGAGATAACAACGATGCGTTGATTGGGGGATTGGGGAACGACAACACCAATGGGGAATTTGGGGTCAATACCGTCTCCAGCGGCGAGGGAAGCAACGCCTTGCCGCGAGCGCGCGACACCCTTCCCGGCACGGCTTCGGAAACCAACGACACCCTGACGATCATTTCGACATGGATCGATTCCGTGTGAGAAAGACAACGTGATTGGCGAGCGAGGCGGCGTCGGCCCTTCGGTGTAGCGGGAAAGAAGCGGGGGCTGACGCCGCCCCGCTCGCCTGTCTTCATCGTGATCTCACCAAAAGCAGCGCGAATTCCCGTTTCCCACCCCTTCCCTGGGACGTTACAAGGATACCCGCTCTGACGGGATAAAACTGAGGGCGGGCTGCCAAGAGAAGGATTTGTTCGAATGAGACTGACATCGTGGTTGTCGAGCTGGACTCGATGGCTGGCGGCTCCGCGTCATGGCCGAAAAGTGAGAGGGCAAAAACGAAGTCGCCCCTTCCGAGTGGCGGACTTCGCCCGGACGACCGCGCCTCTGGAAACGCTCGAACCGCGGCTGGTGCTGGACGGCACGCTGGCCAACGACTTGGCCGCGTTTGCGAATCTGCTACGAACAAACGGAGTGACGCTGTATGGCGCGGCCTGGGACGCAACGACGACTGCCCAACGGCAACTCTTTGGCGATGGCAGCCAGTTCCTGAACTTTGTCGAAGTCACCAACCCCAATCGCACTTTCAATACCACCGCGACCGCGAACAGCATCACGACCACATCCCCCACGTGGATCTTTTCAGATGGATCACGTCTCACGGGCACCCAATCGCTCGAGGCGTTGTCGCTCCAGTTGTCGCTCGCGGTGCCGACAATTCCCGACGCGATCCCTCAAGGCTTCACGCCCGGATTGGCTCCGATCGCGACGCAGACCTTGCTGGCCGGTTCGCCGTTGCTGATTCCGTTGGATGGCTTTGATCCCAACAACGACAACCTGACCTATACGATCTCGCTGACCAACAACACGGCCAACCTGACCGCCACTCAGCGGCCACGCAACGGAGCGCTGCAAATCTCCGTCGCCGGTTACGGAGATATTTTGATCGACACGTTCGACGATCTCACTCCGCGTGTCACCGAGCACATCAAGCAGCTTGCCAATAACAACTTCTACGACGGCGTCATCTTTCATCGCATCCTCAACAACTTTGTGATTCAAGGGGGCGATCCGACGGGCACCGGCAGCGGCGGTTCGACGTTGGGTGACTTCGATGACCAGTTCAACGTCGATTTGCAGCACAATCGCACCGGCCTGATCTCGATGGCCAAGACGACCGACGACACGAACGACTCGCAATTTTTCCTCACGGAAGGACCGCAGCGGCATCTCGACTTCAATCACTCGATCTTCGGGCTGATCGTTGAGGGCGAATCGGTACGGGACGCGATCAGCAACACGGCGGCCAACGTCAGCGGCGTGCCAACTTTCACCGTCACCATGCAGTCGGTGGATGTTGTCGCCGACAATGAGAACGCCGTGCTGATGCTCAAGGTGCCCAACGGAGTCACTACCGGCAGCGCCACCGTGCGAGTGCGAGTCACTGACCCCAACGGCAACTTTTCCGAGCAGACGTTTCAGGTCAACGTCCAGGCGGACGTCAATCTGCAGGGGGCTCCGGTCCTCTCGAATCCCTTCCTCGATGACATCCCGCTGCTTCGCACTCTGCAAAACCATCCGATTTCGTTCACGGCACGAGCCACGGATGCGGACGGTCAAACCCCGCTCTTTTTGGATCAAGCCACTTTGGCGGGGAACAATCTGGCCGTCCCGTATACGACGAACCCCGCCAACCTGTCCTACTCGGTTGTGTTTAACGGGGCGAACAGTGGTTTGACGACCGTGACACCTGTCAGCACCTTCGTGGGCACCGAACGGTTTACGGTCGCGACGGCAGTCCGGGCCTCCGCAGTCGACTATCAAGTCGCGTCGATTGAAGTCGTCGCCTCACCCACCAATTTGACGTTGTCTGCTCACAATGATCCGCGTCACGAACAACCGAACGCCGAGATTGCCGACGCGGCCAACGACGGTCAGGCCGACGCTTTCTTGGTACGGCTCGTCGATATCGTCGGAACGACGCGCAAGGCGGTCGAAGTCTCGATCAACGGCAAGGTCGCGCAACTGGCGGACCTCGATAGCGTGCAGACGCTAATCATCAATGGGTCCAACGACACCGACACGCTGACGATCGACTACGCCAACGGCACCCCGTTTCCCGCCGCCGGCATTCAGTTCAACGGCAACAGCCAGGCGACTGGCGGTAAAGATCGTCTGATCCTGCAAAACTTCACCGGCGATCTGCTGGAATATGCCCTGACCGCCGCTCGAGACGGCGTGCTTTTGAATATCACCCCCGACGGCACTCGCTCACTGCTGACGTTCACGGGCGTGGAGTCCATTAGCGACACATTGACTTCCACCGACCGCAGCGTGCGGTTCCCGATTGTGGGTGCCAGCGCAGTGCTCGCGGTCGATACGTCGGCGGCCGGACAATTGAAGCTGGATTTTGGCACCGATTTGAGTCTCAGCTTCAAAGCTCCGACCAACGCCATCACGGTCAATGGCTCGGAAGGAAATGATTCGCTGACGGTCGATTTCGCGAACGGTATTCCTATTCCGGTCGGCAAGCTGCAATTCAATGGCCTCAGTCAGGCCGGTGACGGACAGGATCAACTGCTGTTGAATAACGCCACCGCACAGTCGTTCGAGTACGCGCTAACCGGCGCTCAATCCGGTTCGTTCTCGGCGGGTAATACGAACTACATCAACTTCACGGGACTCGAAGCAATCGATGACTCGTTGACGGCCGCTGCCAACAACGGAATGAACCGCACCGTGCAATACTCGGCCGATGGCCAAAGCGCGGAATTGTCCGTCGAGTCCGCCGTCGGGAACGGAAAGCTGAAGCTGCAGTTCGGCTCGAACCTGACCCTCAGCCTGTCGTCGCCGATCAAAGCGCCTCCCAGCGCTGGGTCCAGTGCGCCCATTGGTTCGCTGACCGTCATTGGCGGAGCGGGTGCCGACGCGCTGACGATCAGTTACGCCAACGGCAGTCCGATCGCGCCGGGCGGTGTGGTCTTTCAAGGAGGCGCTCAACCGGTCGCCGGAGCCAACAATCGCGATCAACTGGTCGTCACCGGAACGACGGCGGCGACGATTCTGCACACCGTGACCAATGCCACTGACGGAGCGATCGCTGTCAACGGAGCGGCGGTGATCACCTACAACGGCACCGAATCGGTTGTGGACGAAGTCGAGGCCACCGATCGTGGATTTCAATTTGGCGCGAACCCCGACACCGTCGTCCTGTCGGACGATGGCATCGACGCCAACGGTCAGTCGAAATTGACCTATGGAGCCAAAGAGTTCTTGTTCGCGAACTCCACCAACTCGCTGGTGGTCAACGGCGGCAACGGCAACGACTCGCTCTCGGCGGTGGGACTGGATTCCAGCTTCTCCTCGGATGCGGATCTGTTCCTGCAAGGTGAGCTGGGCAACGACACGATCGACACCTCGGAGGCCAGTCGCGCGTTTGTGATGGTCGGCGGCATTGGAAGCGACATTCTCTCTGGTAACGACAGCGATGAAGTGTTCGAGATCGAAGCTGGCCCCGACACCATCAACGGCAACGGTGGCACCGATCGCATTGTCGCGACGAACTTGAAAGGAGCGGTCACGCTCAACAACACGCTGCTGAGCAACACCGTGGTCGGCGGCTTGGGAACGGACAGCATCAGCGGCATCGAAGAAGCAGTGCTATCGGCGGGAACGCTCGCGGCGCAGATCAATGCCAAAGACTTCTCCGGCGTGGTGACGCTGACGGGTGGCAACGGCAACGACTCTCTGACCGGCACGGCCAATGCCGACGTGATCAACGGCGGGCTTGGCAATGACACGATCAAAGCCGGAAGCGGAAACGACAGTCTGTCCGGCGGCGCGGGGAACGATTCGATCAATGGTGAATTGGGAGACGATTTCCTCAGCGAAACCACCACCGGCAACGGCAACGTCACTGTCACCGCGACTCAAATTCAGGGAGGTACGCCGCTCGGCACCGATTCGTATGCCAGCATTACCGCGATGATGTTCACTGGCGGCGCGCTGGCCAACAAGATCGACACGAAACTGTTCTTGGGCAACGTCACGTTGCTCGGCGGTGACGGAGCCGACACGTTGATCTCTGGAAATGGCAACGACAGCCTGCAAGGGCAGGGGGGCAATGACTTCCTCACCGGTGGAGCAGGCAATGACATCCTAGATGGCGGCAGCGGTGACGTGGATCGGCTCATCGAAACCTTCGATACGAATTGGCTGTTGACCGACACTACGCTGACCGGGCTCGGAAGCGATACGCTGATTTCGTTCGAGCAAGCCTCGCTTACAGGCGGAGCGGGCGGTAACACGCTAGATGCGCGGGGCTATACCGGCAACGCCACACTGGATGGCGCGGCAGGTGCTGACACAATCTTCGCCGGCACGGCAGCCAGTTCGCTGCTGGGCAACGCCGGCAATGATTTGCTCATTGGGAATATAGGCAACGACACGCTGCTGGGAGGCAACGATACCGACACGCTGTTTGGCAACGACGGCGACGACAGCCTGGATGCCGGCGGCGGTAACAACGATCGCGTCACCGGCGGCAACGGACTCGACAAGCTCAACGGCGGCGCGGGTGTCGGCGACTGGCTGATTGAATCGAGCAACGCCGCGCTGATCACGCTCACCAAGGCCACGCTCAGCGGCATCACTTCAGACATCGACACGGTGACGGGTTTTGAAGTCGTGATGCTTACCGCCGGCGACGGCGATAACACCATCAACGCTTCGGAATTCATTGGCTCCGTCAGCCTGACCGGCGGTGGAGGGAACGATGCTCTGCTGGCCGGCACGGTCGCCTCGACGCTCAACGGCGGCACCGGCGACGACACTCTGACTGGCGGCAAGGCGAACGATTCGTTGGTCGGAGGCGACGACAACGACTTGATCCTCGAAACTGGCAACGGCAGCATCACCGCGACGCTCAATGTCACGACAACGGTGACTCAACTTGTCGGAGGTGCTGTCTTCGGAACCGACACCTATTCGGGCATCGAAACGATGCGACTGACCGGCGGCATCGGCGCCAATCGCTTCGACCTGAAGTTGTTCGCGGGACCAGTCACACTCGACGGCGGCCTGGGAAATGACACGCTGACTGGTTCCGCAGTCAACGACGTTCTCATCGGTGGCGATGGCCTCGACTCATTGGCCGGTCTCGTTGGGCTCGACACCGTGATGGGCGGCGGCGGTAACGATGTCCTCAAAGGAGGACTCGACGACGACCTGATGATGGGGGGCGATGGCAATGACTCCCTCTTCGGCGGCGATGGTATCGGCACGGATGGACTCGACACGCTGATGGGAGAGGCCGGTAATGACGTCCTTAAAGGCGGACTCGACAACGACCTCCTGATGGGAGGGACTGGCAACGACACCCTCAACGGCGGCGAAGGAAACGACACTCTGGATGGCGGTGAAGGCAACGATGGGCTATCGGGCCATCGCGGGGATGATTCGTTGATGGGCGGAATCGGCACCGACACGTTGATCGGCGGCGACAACAACGACACGCTCTTGGGCGGCGACGACAAGGACTTGATGATCGGCGGTTCGGGTGCCGACAGCGTCAACGGCGAGGACGGAGTAGACACCGTCACCGCTGGGACGGGAGGAACTAATCCTGCTCCGATCCTGGATGCGGCCGACGTCGTCGTTGACCCGGTGGCCGAGATCAACAACGCGATGACGTTCGCCGCCGCATGGATTGGCGCGGTGGTCTGAGCATCGAGAAGTCGCAAGCGACATTCTGGCGAGCGGGGCGGCGTCAGCCCCCCGGTGCATTCGCCGGAGGAACCGGGGAGCTGACGCC
>SXGS01232299.1_pt1 | contig 46253 bp, 41 predicted proteins | sample 3174681 | NCBI WGS metagenome assembly SXGS01 (sample SAMN11356861, study PRJNA531348) | freshwater metagenome | isolation source: freshwater sample F1-80 | place: China: Fuxian Lake, Yuxi | collected 2017-12-25
CGGCATGGCAGGAAGCCGACTTGTCACGGCAAAGCCCCGCTTTGTCACGGCATTGTCACGGATGCGATGAGCGACCAAACCCGCGCCAGCACGCACTTGTCACGCTGTCACGGCAGAAACACCCCCCCGGAGTGGGTGGGGGCTTCTAGCGAGGTTGCCCCCGCCCTTCTCCCCCAAGGAAAACGACCTGGAAACACACCGGCAAACACCCTTGAAATGGGGGGAAGTGTTAGCGTTTGTGTTAGCGTTTTAGCCACCTTCGCGGGGGCGAGAATCTCTAAACCCTTGATTCTATTGAGGATTCAAAATTGGCGCGGGTGAAGGGAATCGAACCCTCGTCTCAGGCTTGGGAAGCCCACGTTCTACCATTGAACCACACCCGCGCTCAAGGCACGCCTCTGTAGCAAAGGACGACCCTCCGTGCAATCGCACAATCGCGGACACTTCGCGACCCCTTTTCCGCCAGCCTCACTTGGGGCCAGCCACCTTGGGCGCCGGACGCTTCGTCACTTCGCCCAGCAAATCCTTGGGGTCGCGGTAGGTGTACGCGAGAATCTCCGGCAATGGCTCCTGCGTCAGCGTCGGCATCGCGCCCGGTGCGGATTGTTTGCGAACATATTGAACCGACTGCGCCTCTATTGGCCGGCCCTGGGCGTCGCGCCGCAACACCAAGGCGCCATGCCGCGAGAATTCCTCACGCACCGCGCCCCGGACGCGCGTCCAGCCAAACACCCGGCCCTGTTCGTCCCTGCGGTAGTCGTCCTTCCACACCACCGGCGTGACGAGCGACGGATCCACGTAATGTTCCTTCTGATCCTGCGGCAGGTATTGCACCGATTGAAGCTGGCGCGCCTTGTCGTACACGCGGCGCTCGTTGCCGGGGAAGAGCCACGAGATGAAGCTGGGGGGAGAAGGGTGCTCGCCCGCGCTGGTGAACACCCCGATGTCCACCCGGCAGGTGTGGAGCGCGCCGCCCGGCTCGACCGGCCGGCGATCGTGCCAGTCGATCAGGATTTCGGCCTTCGCGCCCTGCTCGTCCAGCGGCCGGATGCGCACGCGCGCCGGATCGCCCTGCAGCAGGTGCCAGGTGAAGGTCGCGGGGCGCCCGTCGGCTGTCTGCGCGCCCACCACCATGCGCCGCTGCCAGCGCGTGGCGCGGGCGACGCGCGCCACCGCGCAGGGGGTGTCAAACACACGTTCGGCCTCGAAGGGCTCGAAGTAATCCATCCCCGGCTGCGCCGCATCCTCCTCCAGCACCCGCAGGAACACCGGAGGGGCGATGTCCTGCGGCCTTAAGCGGTGCGCCAGCCGCACCATGCGCTCCACGTCCAGCGAGTCGGCGGCAAACACGGGCGGGTGGGCCTTGCCCGTGAAATAGTCGCCGGGCTTGGCCACCGGCTTGCGCCCCATGCGAAAGACCATCTGCGCCGTGGGCATGAGCCATTTCTTCTCGACCAGCGCCCGGCGTGTTTCCGGCGTGAACGCCGCGAGGATCTGGGCGAACGCCTGGAGGAACGCCTGATCGGATCCGGAGGAGCCCTGGCTGGTGATGAGGTAGGGCGTGTTGGCGTGGAACACGTCGCCGTGCCCGTCGGCGTCGTGGTCGCGGTGCTCCGGGTAAAAGTAGAGATGGTTGTTGATGTATTGCTGGAACAGCCCGGCGACGAGGCGCGGGTTGGCCAGCCCAAACCGGGACTGGCTGCGCCAGAAGGGCCCCTGAGTGTGCGCCGTCGAGGAGTTGCCCAGCGTCGGCACCCCATGCAGCAGCAGTCGCGCAAAACCGTATTCGTATCCGCGCTGCCGCAAGGCCGCGTCGTATTCCACGCCCGTGAGCTGGGGAAAGCGCGCCATATCCAGCGCGCTGTGGCCGCGGTCGAGGTTGTCGTAGAGGACGCCGTTTAATCCCGCGGCCGTCCCTTCGCCCTGCCACTGGCGCAGCAGATCGCCCGCGCCACTTTTCTCCGTGGTGATGGGAGTGGAGGCATTGTGAGCGCCAAAGGCATGAAGGCTCAGGAACACGCCGCCTTGCTGCGCCCAAAGGATGTTGGTCTCACCCACGCTGGCCACGCGGCCCCGCACGGGCGCCGGTGCCACGCGAGTGGCGTTGGCCGCCGCCAAACTCGCGGCGTATTCCGGGCTGCCAGGCGCCAGTCGTGGCAGATCCAACACCGACGGGGCGGCGGGTTTGGGCGCCCCGGCAGGCGGCGCCGCCAGCAATCCGCAGAATCCCGCCACCGCGGCCCCTAGGATCATGAGCATGAGCCGCGGAGAGGCGGTTTGAGAGGGGGCCTGATTCATGATCGTTAAACGCTGCGGGCGCCCCCCGCGTGTGTCCAGATGTATCGCATCAGCACGGCGCGCCCCGCCATCGCCAGAGGGATGGCCAGAAGCCCGCCCACCACGCCGCCCGCCAAGTGGGCGCCGGCCAGCACGGCCACAATCACGGCGACTGGATGCATGCCCACGCGGTCGCCGATGATGCGGGGTTGAATCACGGTTTTTTCCAGCAGCAGCACCAGCGCGCAAACCCCCAGCCCCAGCAACGGCGCGCCCCACCACGAGGAAACCCGCATCTGGTCATGATAGGCCAGCGACAGTGCCACCACGGGCAGCGCCGCCACGATGACGCCAAAGTAGGGGATCAATCCCGCCAACCCCGCCATCGCCCCTAGCAGCACGGCGAAGGGCAGGCCGATGATGGTGAACCCGAGCGCGAGGCACGCGCCCACACACAGGGCGACGAGCACCTGGCCGCGGAAGAATACCACGAGCGAGTCGTTGAATGCGCCCAGCACGTAGATCACCTCCTCCTTGAACTGCGACTCCATGAGAGGGAGGTAATCGCTCCACTTGCGCTCGATGGTACGCGCCTCCAGAAGGAAGTAGAAAGCGAACACCGGCACCAACGCCAGACCCACCATGAGGCTGAACCACGACGACGCACGGCTTAACTGCTCCGCCGACCAATGCGAGAGGCGCTGCACCGCTTGCACGCCCCATTCGCGCAGGGTGTCCTGATGGTCGCGCCACAGCGTCTCCACCTGGCGTCCCACCCATTGGTCACGATAGCGCTGCTGTAATCGCGCAACCGTCTGCTCCAGCGACTGGGGATCGAGCGCGCGTTGGAGCGCGTCGCCGGCCTTGGCCATCTCGGGCACCACCGCCGTCACCGTCAGTACGGCACCGGCCAAGAGCAGCACCAAGCTTGCGCAGAACACGAGTAACACGGCCCGCGCACGTTGCATGCCGCGCAACTGTGAACCGGCACTCTCGCCCGCAACGATGCGCGCCTCCACCCAGTCCACCAGCGGCGAGAGCAGGCAGGCGACGATGGCCGCCACCATGAGCGGCAGCAACACTGGCGAAAGCCGCTGCGCCAGCCACGCCAAACTCCAGAACACCAGCCCCACCACCACCACGCACACGGCCACCGCCACCGTGGTGAGGCAAAACCACAGCACGCGCGCCTGTCGGGGGCTGGGCACAACGTCACTCATCGCGCCCGCCCCAATTGCCGTGACTTTGCCGCGGCGGCGCGCACCGCACCCATCAAGGTGGCACGCAGCCGGCCCCGTTCCAAGCGGTGCAGTCCCTCGATGGTCGTGCCACCGGGGCTGGTCACCATGTCCTTGAGCGCACCCGGATGCTCCCCTGTCTCCAGCACCATCTTGGCTGCACCCAAGAGTGTCTGCGCGGCCAGGCGCGTGGCCACATCCCTGGGCAAGCCGGCCGCCACGCCGCCGTCGCTCAAGGCCTCAATGATGAGAAACGCATACGCCGGGCCGCTGCCGGAAAGGCCCGTCACCGCATCCAGCAGCCCTTCCTTGACCTGCATTGCCAAGCCCACGGCGCCAAAAAGCCGCTGCGCCGTCTCTGCGTCCGCCGCGATGGCGTGCTGCCCCAGCGCGAACGCGCTGGCCGACGCGCCCACCAGCGCGGGTGTGTTGGGCATGACGCGGATGACTCTCGCGCCGGCCGGCAGCGACGATTCCATGCGCGCCAGAGGCACGCCCGCGGCGATGGAAATCAAAAGATGCGCCGGGCTCAAATCCGGCGCGATGTCGGCGAGCACGGTGGAAACCTGGTCGGGCTTCACCGCCAGCACCAGCACCCGCGCCGCGCGCACCACGGCGCGGTTGGTGGTCAGGGCGCGCGCGCCTGTCTGCCGCGCAAATTCGGCGCGCGCCGCCGCCGACACGTCGCTGGCTGTGAGATGAGAGGGTTTGACCAGCCCGGCGCCGATGCAGCCCTTGGCCAGCGCCGTGGCCATTTTGCCGGCGCCCAGAAATCCGATGCTCAGGATGGATGGCACGCGCGGTTTGTAACAGGAACCCCCGGGGCGCGGAAGAAATTCCTGCCCCGTCCAAGTCCACTGCGGGGACGACTACTCGCGCAGGAAAAAACCGCGCTGCTTTGCGCTGATGGACATGCCCAGCCGCTCCATCACGGCAAGCATGTCCTCCCACACCTTGCGCTTCTCGGACAGCGCCTGATTGCGCAGCAGGTACGCCGGGTGAAAGGTGGGCATCATGGGAATGCCGGCAAACTCGCGCCAGTGGCCGCGCAGTTTGGTGATGCCCTCGGTCTTGCCCAGCAGCCCCTCCACCGCCGTGGCGCCCAGCGCGACCAGGGCGCGCGGCTGGATGATTTGAATCTGCTCCATCAGATACGGCCGGCAGGCGTCCATCTCCGCGGGCGTGGGCTTGCGGTTGCCGGCGGTTTGCCCGGGCGTATCGGGACGGCACTTGAGGATGTTGGCGATGTACACCTGATCGCGTGTCAATCCCATGGTCTGGATGATGCGCGTCAGAAGCTGCCCGGCCTTGCCCACAAAGGGCTCGCCCTGCTCGTCCTCGTCGGCACCGGGCGCCTCACCCACGAACATGAGCTCTGCCTCCGGGTTGCCGACGCCAAAAACCACCTGCGTGCGCGAGGAGGCCAGATGCGCACACGAGATGCAGGGCATCACGCGCGCCCGCAGCGCCGCCAGTGCCGCTGACTTGGATAGACCGACAACAGGAGCGGCAATGGGGATCGAGGCGGCCTTTGGCAAGGCCGGCGTCGGCGGGGTCGCAGCAGACAGGGCGGCTAGTTTCGCCGGAGTCACCGCCAGATGGCTCACGCCCTGGGCCTTGAGTCGCTGCACATGGTCGATGGTGGCCTCCAGTAATTGGTTGTACGCCGACACGAGCCGCCAGCCTAGCGGACCGGGCCGGGGATCCGCACGGCGGAGTTGTCGCAAGTTTTCACCATGCTATTGCCATCGGGCGTCCAGCCGCTACCGTGCCGCCATGACACGGCATTGCCACGGTTGTGGGAAGGTTTGGACGGCGGCCATGGCCCCCGGGCGTCGTGACACGTGCGAGAGTTGTGGTCGCGACCTGCGCTGCTGCCTTAATTGCTCTCACCATGACGCAAGCGTTGCCGAGCAATGCCGTGAGCGGCGTGCGGAATTGGTGCAGGAGAAGGACCGCGCAAACTACTGTGAGTATTTCGATTTTGCCCGGCGCGAATACCGTGCCCAGACCCGTGGCACCTCTGCCAGAGAAGAGGCCGCCCGCGACACGATGCGCCGGCTGCTGGGAGACTAGCCGCGGGCCTCACCTGCTAATGCGGCGCATTAGGCCCGTTTTTTCCCAAAATATCCCTTGACACTTTGGCCATCTCATCAATAGTGGCGCCGGTTACCAAGCCGAAGTAAAGGACGGTGGGGGAAACAGAATTTCGGTCCCGGTCCAGTACAGCCGGGGCCAATATCCTACAGTAGCCTACGTTGTACTGTTTCTGTGTTCACCGGGCCAGGCAGGCCGCCTTCAGGCCACCTGGCCCGGAATTTTTTCCGGGAGGCCCCGCGGCCGTATCGCGGGTGTTTAATCAAAGGCATGCCCGGCGCAACAGAGCACGTTGCGCAGTTTGTGGCGCACGAGTTCCTTGACGGCCTTGCGCGCGGGGCCGAGATATTTGCGCGGATCAAATTCCTTGGGCTGCGTGGAGAGCACTTCGCGGATCGCCGCCGTCATGGCCAGTCGCAGGTCGGTGTCGATGTTCACCTTGGTGCAGCCGGTGCGACGGGCGATCTCAATGTCGGCCTCGGGCACGCCGGCGGTGTCCTCGCCCATCGTGCCGCCAAAGCGGTTGATCTGTTGCGCCAGATGCTTGGGAACCGAGCTGGCGCCGTGCAGCACCAGCGGGTAATCGCCCTGGCCGGCATCCTTCAGCGCCTTCTTGATGGACTTGAGCCTCTCGAGGTCCAGATGCTGCTCGCCCTTGAACTTGTAAGCCCCGTGGCTGTTGCCGATGGCGACGGCCAGCGAGTCGACGCCGGACTGTTTGACAAACTCCACGGCCTCCTCCGGATGCGTGTAGCAACCCCCTTTGGAATAGGCGCCGCCTTCCTCCCCGTCGTCGTGCTGCGCGCCCACGAGCATGCCCAGCTCGCCCTCGACGACACAGTCGTGCCGGTGCGCGTAGTCCACCACCTTGCGACAGACCTCCACGTTTTTCTCAAAGGGATCGTGGCTCGCATCAATCATCACGCTGGTGAATCCCTCATCAATGCACTGCTTGCACAGCTCGAAGCTGTCTCCATGGTCCAGATGCACCGCGATGGGGATGCTCGAGAGGCTCACCCCCGCCTCGATGAGCTTTTTAAGATACACCGGGTGCGCGTAATCGCGGGCACCCTTGGAGATCTGGAGCATCACCGGAGCCTTCTCCTCCTCGCAGGCCTCGATGATGGCCTGCAGCAGCTCCATGTTGTTGACGTTGAATGCGCCGAGGGCGTACTGGCCCTTCAGCGCCTTGGCGAAGAGTGCTTTGGTGTGGACGAGCGGCATGATGCGTGGGCGGGAGGTTGCTCCGCCGAAGCGGCCGCAAAGCCTACTAGAGCCGCCCAGCTTGGAAACAAAAAAACGCGCCGTTCACGGCCGCGGCACCACCGGCTGCACCCAGGCCGCCTGCTTCTCGCCGGCCGGCATGGGGTTGACCATGGACTTTGAGGAGACCACCTTGGCGCGCACGTAGATTTCGTCGCCGCGAAATGTGTAGGTTGCTGTGGCGCCCAACACCTTCGCAAGCTCGCAGCCGATGTCGGGGCTGTAGCGGTGCGTCACTCGCAGAGCCTCCCCCGTGGGCTGGCGGAGGGGTTCGTTGGCTGGATCATACCCGCGCCGCGTGCCGATGAAGTAGGTCGTGTATCGCACGCCCGGCTCGGCCTCGATGTCCACGCCCAGTTCCGTCGCGCTGCGTCGCACCTCGCGCAGGCGCACGCCCGTGCTGGCATAAAAGTCGCCCGCCTCAAGGGCTGCGATGAGCGCGGCGGGCTTGAGTTCGGCTGCGCGCACCATCACCCAACCGCGCCCCGGATTGCTGAGTTTGTTGCTCACCGAGTGGTAGTTGTGCGCGTCATCCGTGGCCAGCCCGTACAGCACGGTGCCCTTGCGCTCGGCAAGCCGCCGCGTGAGGAGGATGTCCCAGATGCGCTCGGTGCCCGCGTGCAGCGCGTCGCCCTCGTTGCGCACCAAGGGGTGCCCGTTATACACCTCAAAAAACGGCTCGCCGGTGACCTCAAGAAATTCTTCCGCCGTGATGCCCCACCCGAAGTTGGGGTGATTGAGATGAGGCAGCATGGGCTGGCCCGTCCTGCGACGCTGCTCCAGGATGGCGTTGATGTTGCGCTGCATCACCTGCACCACATTGCTGCCACCCTGCGGCTTGAGCGGCTCCTGCACATTGGAGACGTTGATGTGTACGGGGAACGCCTTGTACTGATCGGTCACCTCGATGCCTTGCAGCATCAGGAATTGCCCCGGAGCCTCCACGCGGCCGCGGAACTCTTGGAACGACTTGAGCCGCACCTCCAGCCGGCCCTCGACGCTGCGCGTTTTCACCCAGTCCTCGCCCCACGCTTTCCGGTAGCGCGCCAGCGCGGGCATCCCGCCCTTGGACTTGGCCACGTCCACCCATCGCTCGCCGGCCTGAAGGCGGTTGTGATCGGTGAGCGACAGGAAGTGGTAGCCCTGTTCCTTGTACCACCGTGCGATGACCTCTGGATAATCATCGCCATCACTCCAGAGCGTGTGAGTGTGCAGATTGCCCTTCCACCACTGCGGGGCCGGCAGGGGCGCCGCAGCGGCCGTCGCGCCTGCCGCCAGCAGGCAGGCCAGCCCCAAGAGCGCGCGCATCTTATTTTTCCTCCTTGTCCTTGGGTGCCACGCCCGTGAGTTCGGTGAAGGCTTTCTCCACCTGAGCTTCGATGAAATCGCCCACGTATCGCGCGATGGGTTCCTTCTTGCGGATCGCCATGCCCACGTCCTTGGCGCGCTCGCGCGCCGCCTCCGGCGTCTTCACGGTCTTGGCCAGCTCGCGGACTTGCGCCTGCAACTCGCGGAAATAGGCCATCTGGTCGTCCAAGAGCGCGCCCGATGCGTGCGGCCCGTGCCCGGGGCAGACTCGCGTAGCGCCCAGTTTTTTCGCCGCCTCCAGGGTCTGCACCCATTTCAGGCTGTTGCCGTCGCCCACATAGTTGTAGGGGCCGTTGACGCAGGCGTCGCCGGTGAAAAGGATTTTCTCGCGGGGCAGCCAGACGAACGTGTCGCCCTGAGTGTGCGCCGTGCCCAGATGCAGCAGCTCGACGCGCCGCTTGCCATCGTCAAACACCAGCTTGGTCTCAAACAAGACGATGGGCGGGCGCAGCTTGCTCTTGCGCATGTCCTCCCGAGCCTTCGCGGCGAACTCCCACCGGCCGGGCTTGCCACCAAAATGCCCCGTCTCGTATTTTTTCATTTCATCGAGCGCGCCCTGATGCGCCACGGGGGTCACGCCGTTCTCCAGCCACACCTGGTTGCCGTAGGCGTGGTCGCCATGATGGTGGGTGTCCACCACGAAACGGATGGGCTTGTCAGTGGTCGCCTTGATCTTGGGCAGCACCTCCAACGCGCCAGAGGGGAAATTGCCGTCCACCACCAGCACGAAATCCTCGAACACAATCCAGCCGTGGTTGCAATGGCCCGACGCCTTGAGGTCGCCCTCGTGAAAATACACGCCCGGCGCCACCTGTTGAACCTGGCCCACCTTGCCTTCAGCCGCTTGAAGGGGGCCCGCACAAAACAACAAGGCAGCGCCCGCGAGGGGGAAGATGGATTTCATGCCGCCAAAACTAGGCGGTCACCAGACCCGGCGCAACCGCAGAGTTGGCCTCTCCTGCTCAGGGATGCGCAAGGCGCGCCGCCTTGGCATGGCCGCTTCCCAGATGCCGGTTCACCGCGTTGAGATAGGCGCGGGCGCTGGCCTCGATGACGTCGGTGCTGGCACCCTTGCCCGTCTGCAAGTCGCCGTTGCCAAACATCGCCTTGAGCGTGACCTCGCCCAGGGCATCCTCGCCCTGCGAAACGGCGCGCAGGGAATAGTCCTTGAGCTGGCCGCTCACTTCCGTGATCCGGTCCATCGCCTTGACCACCGCGTCCACCGGACCATCGCCCGTGGCCGCCTCCTGCCGGGCGCAGCCTTTAACACCCGGCTTGCGCAGGCGCACCGTGGCCGTTGGCACCGTGTGGTTTCCCGTCGTCACACTCAGGTAGTCCAGCGACCACGTCTCGGGCACCTCGGTGATGTGCCCCTCAACCAGCGCGGAGAGGTCTTCGTCGTAAACGAACTTCTTTTTGTCACCGATGGTCTTGAACTGGGCGAAGAGCGCGGCGACTTCCGATTCGCCCATGTTGAAGCCCAGATGCTTGAGCCGTGCGGCCATGGCTGCCCGTCCGGAGTGTTTGGTGAGCGGCAATTCCGTGCCCCCCCAGCCGACGTCCTGGGGATCCATGATTTCGTAAGTCTCGCGCCTTTTAAGGATGCCATCCTGATGGATGCCGCTGGAATGGGCGAAGGCGTTTTCCCCAACGATGGCCTTGCTGCGCTGGACCAGGAGGCCGCTCATGCGGGAAACCATGCGCGAACTTTTCAAGATTTCCGGCGCATGGACGCCGCAAGTGGCGCCGCCGAAGAAGTCGCTTCGCGTGCGCAGCGCCATCACGATCTCCTCCAGCGCGGCGTTCCCGGCCCGCTCACCGATGCCGATGACGGTGCATTCCACCTGGCGCGCGCCGGCGCGGACCGCCGCCAGGGAGTTGGCGACCGCCAATCCGAGATCATTGTGGCAATGCACACTGATGATGGCCTTGCCGGTGCGAAATTCGGGCACCGACTCGTGGAGCTGGCCGATGAGCGCGGCGTATTGATCAGGCACGGCCCAGCCCACTGTGTCGGGAATGTTGACGGTGCGCGCCCCGGCCGCCACGACGGCCCTGCAAATCTGAATGAGAAAATCCGGCTCGGTGCGCGACCCGTCCTCAGGGGAAAACTCCACGTCCTCCACCAAGCCACGGGCGCGCTTCACGCCGTCCACCGCCAGCCTGAGAATTTCATCCTGCGCCTTGCCGAGCTTGAACTCGCGGTGAATTTTTGAGGTCGCGAGAAACACGTGGATTCGCCCGCGCCGGCCGGCGGGCTTGACGGCTTCGCCTGCGGCGTCGATGTCCCTGGGGACACACCGCGCCAACCCGCAAATGACGGGCCCCTTGATCTCCCTGGCGATGACTTGGACCGCCTCAAAATCTCCTTCGCTGATGACCGGGAAACCTGCCTCGATGACATCCACACGCAGCCGCGCCAGCTGTCGTGCCACTTCGCTCTTCTCGCGCAGGTTCATGGATGCGCCGGGGCACTGCTCACCATCGCGGAGGGTGGTGTCAAAAATCGTAACGCGTTTGTCGCTCATGACTGGGGTGGTTGCAAAAAATGAAACCCCACCGGCCTCGCGGCGGGTGGGGTTTCTCCATTCGTGTGACCAGAATTCAGAACCCGACCGCCTCGCCCGCCAGGGGCAGTGCGTCGCCTAGCGCCAGTCGCAGGTTCAGTTTGCCGCTCACAGGCTGCACCCTAGTTCCCGACTTCACTGAGGTCAAACTAGTTTTGCGCATCTGGAGCATGCCGATCTGCCTCCAAGCCCTTGGGCCGCGAAATGTATTGAAGCAAAACTTCTGCAACTGCCACAATGAGCTGACTCACATGACAACTGATCCGCAGACTCTTTGGAAAAGGTTTCAGAAGTACTACAAGCATTTCCCGTCAATAGGTCTCTCAATCGACATCAGTAGAATGCACTTTGATGACGTCTTCCTTCAGGGCATGGAAGGGCGAATGCAGCGCGCATTTCAGGCGATGGAGGAATTGGAGCGTGGCGCAATCGCGAATCCTGACGAGAACCGAATGGTCGGCCACTATTGGCTCCGAAATCCAGCCCTCTCCCCGACTGAGTCGATTCGTAGCGAGATAGAGTCAAATATCGCTTCCATCGAAGCATTTGCCTCAGACGTCCACTCTGGAAAGATTCAAGGAGTCCATGGCAGGTTCAAGCACCTGCTCATCATTGGAATCGGAGGTTCGGCTTTGGGTCCACAGTTCATCTCAGATTCGCTCGGAAGCCCCGCAGACGATGAGATGACGTTGCACTTTTTCGATAACACTGACCCAGATGGGTTCGACAAAGTGCTTTCGACGCTTGAAACCCTGCCGGACGGCAGACTTGGCCAAACTCTGACCCTCGTCATTTCAAAGAGCGGCGGCACGAAGGAAACAAGAAACGGCATGATCGAGGCAATGGCTGCCTACAATCGGGCTGGGATCGATTTCTCTAAGCATGCGGTTGCCATTACTGGCAATGGATCGGCCTTGGAGATGGCCGCAGTTAACGATCACTGGATGTCAGTTTTCCCAATGTGGGACTGGGTTGGCGGGCGCACAAGCGTTTTTTCGGCAGTCGGATTGGTTCCGGCAGCATTGCAGGGTATCGACATCCGGCAGCTGATCCGAGGCGCGGAGGCGTGTGACTTGGTTACTCGTGAAAGGGAGACAATTTCGAATCCAGCGGCGAGCCTGGCACTGATGTGGTTTCATTCGGGAAGCGGAAAAGGCACTAAGGCGATGGTCGTCCTTCCCTACAAGGATAGACTGATTCTTTTCTCAAGATTTCTACAACAACTAGTAATGGAATCGCTTGGTAAGACGCTGGATCTTGACGGCAAGCCAGCCTATCAAGGGCTCTCGGTGTTTGGGAACAAGGGATCAACGGATCAACACGCTTACATTCAACAACTTAGGGACGGAATCGACAACTTTTTCGTTACTTTCGTAGGCGTTAGCAAAGATCGGGCTACAGCAACCGTGTACGTAGAGGATCAGTGGATTACATCTGGGGATTACCTTCATGGCCTTATGGAAGGAACAAAGACGGCACTATTCGAGAATGGAAGAGGTTCTATAACGATAAGGATTGATGAAGTATCTCCATTTCATGTTGGAGTGTTAATTTCGCTTTACGAGCGTGCGGTCGGCCTTTACGCGCAATTGATCAATGTGAATGCCTACCATCAGCCGGGCGTAGAGGCCGGAAAGTCAGCCGCAAATCGTGTGCTAGAATCCCAGCGAGCCGCGGTGGATTGCTTGATGCGGCGGGCTGGCCATTCGATGACGATTGAAGACTTGGCGATGGAGTGCCAGATGGTTGACCGGGCTGAAACTCTCTTCGCCGTCTGCGAACATCTTGCCGCCAATGGCCGCATGGTCAAGACACCAGGGGAAGGAATCTTCGACGCGAGGTACGCGCTCCCATCCGGCGGAGAAAGTTCGCTCTGATGTTCAGCTACCCAAGACAATTCGATGTCATCGTCGTCGGTGCCGGCCATGCCGGAATAGAGGCCGCGCTCGCTTCGGCAAGAATCGGCTGCCAAACGCTGCTGCTCACCGGCAATGTAGACACGATCGGGCAGATGAGCTGTAATCCGGCAATCGGAGGCTTGGCGAAAGGTCATCTAGTCCGAGAAATCGATGCCCTCGGAGGCGAGATGGGGATTTGCACGGACTTCACGGGCCTCCAATTCAAAATGCTTAACAAGAGCAAGGGCCCTGCGGTGTGGGCGCCCAGAGCCCAATGTGACAAGAAGGCCTACCAGTATAGAATGAAATGGGTTTGCGAGCGCCAAGAGAATCTCACGATCCAACAAGCGCAAGCTTCCGCCCTAGTCCTTGAGGACGGCGCTGCCTGTGGGATCGAAACAGCGCTTGGCGTGCGCTATCGCGCGAATGCCATCGTGCTGACAACCGGGACTTTCTTGTCCGCAATGATGCACATTGGCAGCTCCAAACAGCCAGGCGGTAGGTCTGGCGACGCAGCTTCCACCGGCATCCCGGCATCACTGGCCGGGATCGGACTCGAATTGGGAAGACTCAAGACCGGAACCCCGCCGAGGATTCTAAAACGATCCGTGGATTTTAGCCGATTGGAGATCCAGCCGGGAGACGATCCAATCCCCTACTTCTCGCACTGGCGGAACGAACTGTTCCACGTGGAACAGCCACAAGCGGCAATTCCAGCCGGCTCGGCAAGCCAGCCGAGGTATCCCAAAGGATCGATCCTCGAACGGGCGGGCGGGCAGTTGAATTGTTGGATTACTTGGACCACACCCAAGACAGCCGACTTGGTGCGAGCAAACCTCCACCGATCGCCAATGTATTCTGGGGCAATCGAAGGCATAGGCCCCAGGTACTGCCCATCGATCGAGGACAAGTTTGTCAGGTTCTCGGACAAGCCGCGTCACCAGATTTTTTTGGAGCCGGAAGGAATTGAAACCGACGAGCTGTACGTCAACGGTTTCTCCACTTGCCTTCCTTTTGAAGTCCAGGTGGAAATGGTTAGGTCCATAGCGGGTTGTGAGAATGCAGAAATACTTCGCCCGGCTTATGCGGTGGAATACGACTACGTTCTTCCACACCAACTCAAGCACACGCTTGAGTCCAAGGATTGCCCGGGACTCTTCCTGGCTGGACAAATCAACGGAACCTCTGGTTATGAGGAAGCTGCGGCGCAAGGAATCATGGCCGGCATCAATGCAGCCAGGCGCACCAAGTCGTTGGGCGGAATCATCCTGCGCAGAGACCAAGCTTATATCGGCGTGCTCATTGACGACCTAATTACGAAAGGGACAGAAGAGCCCTACCGGATGTTCACAAGCCGATCTGAATACAGACTGCTTTTAAGGCAAGACAACTCGGACGCGAGACTTTGCAGAATAGGTAACGATATAGGCATCCTTGAAAGCCGAAGATTTAACCATTATTTGAAACTTGAAAGCCAGGTTATCGAAGAGATTCAGCGGCTAAAGTCTGTTAGAGAAGGCCAAGTCACGATGGCACAGTTGCTGAGCAGGCCGGGGGTAAAGTACTCGGATTTGCCATCGGCGAATCCAGATCTGGATGAAGACATTCGCCACAAGATTGAAACTGAAATCAAGTACGAGGGGTATCTCGAACGCCAACTTGATGACGTCGCCAAGTTTAGGGAAAGAGAAAGTATGATTATACCCAAGTGGCTTGATTATAGAGAGATACGAGGGATAAGAAACGAGGCGGCTCAGAAACTCTCAAGGCATCGCCCCGAAACCGTCGGCCAGGCACTCCGCATCTCAGGCGTTTCCCCCGCAGACATCAGCCTTGTGATGGTCAGGATGCGTCGAGGCCAATCATTGCCCGAACCCTCGTGAATTCAGAAAACAGCCGCTGCAGTTTCAATGACGAATGGTTACCTGTTTATTTTGGCGTAGGGCATGGACTCAATCATCTTGGCGATCCATTCCTCGGTGATGAACGTGCGCTTGATATTTAGGTAGATCATTTTCTCAAATCCAAGTAGGTGGCGCGCGCTCTCATTGCCGATGCGGGTGTCGTTGAGGCTGATTGTTTTCAAGCCCGCCATTTTGGACAAATGCTGAGCGCCCCCATCACGGATGTTATTCTCGCTCAGATCTAAAGACTGGAGCTGGGTCAGTTCTGCCAAGTGGGCCAATCCGCGGTGTGTGATGGCAGTGCCGGAGAGATTCAAGGCCTCAAGCCCGACGAGTTTGCCAATGTGCACCAGCCCGACATCCGTGATCTTGGTCGCAGCCACCGAGAGCCGTCGCAGGGATTGGCTCTGTTCCAAAGCCTGAACGCCATTGTCACCCAGCTGTGTGATGTCTGCCACCAGTTCGCGCAACCGGGGCATCGCCGCCAGATGCTTCACGCCGGCATCAGTAATGGCGCTATCGGTGATATCCAGCGCCTCAATCGACTCCACCTTGCTTAAAAGCTCGAATCCCTTGTCACCCACCCGGGTGCCAAAGGCAAAGTAGACCAGGGAAACTTGCGCCTTCTCGTTGAGGTCTATCCGGCGCGAGAGCGACTTGAGCGCTCCATACATATCGCCATGCTGGGATTCCAAGGCCGCCACCAACGGATCCACGGGTTCTTGTCCGTCGGCGACCGCTTCACTCGAAGGGCTCTCGATGGAGATCTCTCCCTCCGAAGCAATGGGGGCAGTCTCGCCGGCCAGTGGCTTGATTTCGGCCGGTGCTGCATTCTGCTGACTGGAGTCAAAGGGGGCAGCAGGGGTGGGCGCTGCCTTCGTGTCGTCCGATTCGGCGGCAGCAGGCGCGAACAGTTTTCCCCAGAAACTCATCCGCCCCCTCAATGGCTGAGGGCAGCAACCGTGTCAAAGGGCATCGATCCACAGGGCGGCGATGACAAAAAAGATTGGTGGGAGGAACAGGATTCGAACCTGTGAAGGCGTAAGCCAGTTGATTTACAGTCAACCCCGTTTGGCCACTTCGGTATCCTCCCGCCGGTGCGACACGCGGGCCGGTGATTTAGCCGAAGACCGCCGCGCTTGTCAAACTCGCGCTCCCTTCGTTAGCTTGGCGCCCATGTTCGCCACACTCAGCGACAAACTTCAGCGCGCCTTCCGCAATCTCCGCGGCCTAGGAAAGATTTCAGAGGACAACATCGGCGATTCGCTTCGGGAAGTTCGCATGGCGCTGCTCGAGGCTGACGTCAATTTCCAAGTCGCCAAGGAATTCATCAGCCGCGTCAAGGCGCAGTCGCTGGGACAGGAAGTGCTGGCCTCGGTCCAACCCGGACAACAGATTGTCAAAGTCATCCATGACGAATTGGTCGCCCTGCTGGGATCCACGCACGCTCAACTCGAGACCGGGGGGAACCCCAGCTGCCTCATGATGGTGGGGCTGCATGGCTCCGGAAAAACCACCAGCACCGGCAAACTCGCGCGGCTCCTGCACAAACAAGGCCGTCGTCCGCTCCTTGTGGCCGCCGACGTGTACCGGCCCGCAGCGATGGATCAACTGGCCGCGCTGGGTGCCCAGCTCGAAATTCCCACCTTCGTGCAGCGAGGCGAAACCGATGTGCTGCGAATCGCCGAGGGAGCACTGGCAATGGCGCGCGCGCAGAATCTCAATCCCATTCTGTTCGACACGGCGGGGCGCCTGCAGATCGACACCGACTTAGTGCAGGAACTCGTCCGGCTGCGCGACCACATCCGTCCACAGGAAATCCTGCTCGTGCTCGACGCCGCCACCGGCCAAGAAGCCGTCAACATCGCCACCCACTTTGATCAAGCGCTGGGCATCACCGGCGCCATCCTCACCAAGCTCGACGGCGATGCCCGCGGCGGGGCGGCGCTCTCTTTCAAGTCGGTCACGGGTAAGCCCATCAAGTTTATGGGCACGGGCGAAAAGCTGGCCGACTTCGAACCCTTTCACCCCGATCGCATGGCGTCGCGTATCCTGGGCATGGGCGATGTGGTGAGCCTCGTCGAACGCGCTGCCGAAACCATCGAGGAAGACGACGCCAAGCGCCTGGAGGAAAAGTTGCGCCGGGGCACCTTCACGCTCGATGACTTTCTGGAACAGATGCGCGCCATGAAAAAACTGGGGCCTCTGGAAAATCTCGTCGGCATGCTGCCCGGCGGCGATCAGGCGCTGCGCGGCGCTGACCTAGATCGCGGCAAACAGGAACTGCGCCGCATGGAGGGCATGATTTGCAGCATGACGCCGGGCGAACGCGCCCAGCCCGCCATTCTTAACGCGAGCCGCCGCAAGCGCATTGCCAAAGGCAGCGGCGTGTCGGTGGCTGAGCTTAACACCCTGCTCAACAAGTTTTCTGAGATGCAGCGCATGATGAAGCAGATGGGAAAAATGCAGAAGATGATGGCGCGGATGGGTGGCGGCGGGCGCCCTCCTTTCATGGGCCGCTAACGCGGCGGGGCCGCGCCCCAAAGATCGTGCGAGGGCCAAGCCTTCACCGCATCGGCCGCCTGGTGAATCAAGGGGTCGATGACGCTGGCGGGCGGCGCGCCCGCAGGCGTGCGCTGGGTGTTAAACAGCGCCGCCCAGCACAGCCCGTCGTGCCGCAGCACCAGCAGCGTGGACGTGCCGGCAAGCAGCCCGTTGTGCCAGTGGTTGGCGCACCCTTCCGTTCCCACAGGGCGTACCTGCCAACCCATCCCGTAATAAACGTCCTTCGGCTTCCCTGCGGCATCCCGTCCAGCGGGGCCTTCCGGCCGGGCGAACATGGCCGACGTGGTTTCAGCTGTCAGCAGCTTGTGCCGTTCGGGGGCAGCCACGGCCGATCCAAAACGCACAAGATCGCGGGCCGAGGCGATCCATCCGCCATGCGAGTCCATGGCCTCCAGATGCCACGCTCCGTAGGGCTGCGGCACTTGCGCGCCTATCGCTGCGCCCATCACCGAGAGGCCGGTCTGATTCCCTGGCGTGTAGTAGCACACCTCTCCTGCAGCGCGCCCCGCCGCCGCCGTTTTTCCAATCACCGCCCCGGTGATGCCCAGCGGGCGCAACACCTCCTCGCGCACATGCTGCTCATAGTTGCGGCCCGTCGCGCGCTCGATCACCCGGCCCAGCAGGTTGTAGCCAAAGTTGGAGTAGGCGTAGCGGGCCCCCGGATCGAAATCCAATCTCCAGCCCATCATGAACCGGATGACATCCGAAGCGCCCGCCGGCGGCTTGGTGCCCAGAGCCGCCGCGATGGCGGTGGAGTGGAACATGGGGTCGATGGAGACATCGCGATCCCAGCCGCCGCGATGTTGCAAAAGATGCCGCACCGTGATGTTGGCAAGGCGCGGGTCTGCAGGCTGGCCCAGGGGCAGCTGGAATCCATTGGGCCGCGCAGCAAAGACCGGCTGATCCAGGGCGATCTTCCCGCGTTCCACCTGGCGCAAGACCGCGACGGCGGTGATGGGCTTTGAAATGCTGGCGATACGGAAGAGCGAATCGGGTTGCACCGGCTGCTCCCGCTCCCGATCGGCCATGCCAAAGCCGCGGGCGTAAACCAGGCGGCCATCTTTGGCCACAGCCAGTGCGGCGCCGGGGATGTCATGCTCTTTAAGGAACCGGCGCATCAGCGCATCCAGCGGCTCCAAGGCGGGATGTGCTGCGCCGGTTTCGGCGAGTGCTTCCCTCGCCGGCGATGGGGCACCGAAGGCGGCTGGCGCCACACCCAGCGCAAAAGAAACGGCAAGAAAGCCCAAAGAGCGCGGCCCATGTGAAGTCATGCCGGAATGTTAGCAGGCAGAAGGTGCCACGCCAATCAGGACCCCGGCACCTGCTGCGATTCCAACGCCCGAAGGTAGGTACGATCAAACGCCGCCGCCATGGTTTCGAGCGCCGAATAGGGTCCGGGAGTGTAGGTGCTTGAACGGATGCCTTCCTGCGAAAGGGCGCAGAGGTGCCAGTCCTCCCGGTTCACCTGGTCCCAGAAATCCACGGCGGGCGAAGCGTCAAAGCCGGGCTGGGCCACGGCATCGGGATGGTAGAGCCATTGGCAGACGATGCGCGTGCATTCCGGCCCCTGCCGGATCAGCCGGTGGGTCAGCACAAAGTCCGGCTGCAGACTGATGAGAAAACTGGGGAAGCAGAGATAATAGTAGGCATGCTGAAGGTCCTCGCAGCGGACGCCCGGCAAGGGCGCGGCGCAGCGTCGTCCCGTGCGCGTCAGTCCGCCGCCGGGATGCGCGAGTTTCATGGGCCCCCCCAGGAATGCGCCTTCGGTGAGGTCGTTGTGCGCGGCGCGATAGGGGCTGATCGCGTTGAGCTCACGATGAATCACCGGGCAGTGGTAGCATTCCGAATAATTCTGAACGATGAGCTTCCAGTTCGCGGGCACGTCGTACTCCACCGACCGGACGCAGACCAGCTCGCCCACGCACCACGGCGCGAACTTGGTCAGCACCGGCGCGAATGCCTGTTCAAAAGGCTCGCCTTCGGGTGCCAGCCGCACAAAGACATGGCCGTCCCACTCCGCGCAGCCCGCTTCGCGCAGCGGGTAGTCGGCCTTGGAAAAGCCGGGCGTCTCTTCCATGTGCGGCGCGCCCGCCAGCCTTCCGTCCAGCGAGTAGGCCCACGCGTGATAGGGGCAGGTGATGTGAGTGCCCAGCTGGCCGGACGGCTCCACGCACAGCCGGGTGCCGCGGTGCCGGCAGACATTGTAAAACGCGCGCAGCAGCCGGTCGCGGCCACGCACCAAGAGCAGCGGCTCGCCTTCGATGTCTTCGGCGACAAAACTGCCCGGCGACTGCACCCGTTCGGCGCGACCGGCATTGATCCAGCAAGGACGAAAGATGCGCTCCGATTCCTGCTGGTAGATTTCCACGTCCAGAAAGTAGCGCCGCTCAAGCATGAACGCGCGGTCCGGAGCACTCATGAATCTACGGCTGCCGCTCCGACTCGGGAATGTTCACCACGGTGAGCGCGCAGGTGTTAAAGTCAACCTTGCGCGCCCCCGGCACGGCGCCGCGGTTTCCATTCCATGTGACAAACACCCTCGCGCCATCGGGCGACACCGCCGTGCTGTAGGCGCCTTGCGGGATGAAGCCAAAGGCGGCTTCGCAATGCGCCCGCAGGAAGGCCACGACCTTGCGCTTGCCCATCTTCACGTCGAATTGCACCACCGGGCTGCCGTCCTGCTCGGCCCCGCCGTGCGCCCCGGGCACGTAGTAGAGGTAGCGCCCCGTCCGTGGATCGGCATTCAGGCTTGCGGTGTAACCGCGAGTGCCCACCATTGCCGCGCCCAACCGCCGAGCCTTTTCGGTGCGGGTGTTAAACTCCCACATCTCATCCTGCTCGGTGGTGTACACCAAGCCACTGGGAAGTTCACGGGAGGCGGCGCGCATTCGCAAGGCGGCGTCGATGGCCACGGGCGGGCCAGGCTTGGCAGGGTCATAGCGCACCAGTCGTTCGGGCGCCGCCTCGCCTGCTGCTTCCCTGCCTGTGGCATGGAAATACAGCCTGCCCGTGCTGCGCGAGAGGATGGCGCACCGCGCGAAACCATGGTCGTCGCTGTACATCACCTTGCGCCCTGCAAGGTCGTAGGCCAGCAGTTGCACGCGTTTGTTCTGATAGTTGCCGTCCGTCGTGCCCGCGTAGAATATCAGCCGGTCCGGATCCATCACGCTCGCCGGCAGGCACTGCATGGGAAGCGGCGCATGGGCCACAATCTCCGTCACGTTCCGGCCGGGGTGATGGCGGATAATCCAATCGCCCTTGTAGTGGTACTGTTCGGTGGTGATGCGGGTGGAACCGCGGTGCGTGGAAAAGTACAGCCACCCGTCCTTCCCCAGATCGATGCGGCTGTGAATTTTCCCGGGCGTGTAGTGGCCTTGCGGCAGCTTGAGCAGCGCGCGCACATCCACCAGCCGCCTGAGGGTTTTCGCGCCCGCGTCATATTCGTAGAGCCCGGCGTTCCCGTCCGGTGCCTTGTGGTCGCCGATGGCGGAATAATACTTGTCGCCGACCGCCAGCCCGTCGCCCCAAGCCGACCACGGTTTGCCGGGATAATCCTGGCCGGGGTAGAACAGGAAATCGACCGCGGGCGCCTGCTTGGCGACGGCAACGCCCTCGCGAAGATTGGGCCCGGGCTTCAGGAAGGACGCCTCGGTCGACGTGTCCACAGACTTGCCGCTGGGCAAGGTGGGCGGCCACTTCAATGCCTCGGCACCCACCAGCAGCGTCGGCGCCACGCACAACATCAGGAAGTTTCGCATCAGGGTTCCTCCACGACGATTCTGCGGTCCGCAGGCGTCTGCCGCCGCGTCACCGACTTTCCTCCGGGAAATTCCACCGTGACATCCACCTGTGCGAATTTGCCAAGTCCAAAGTGCGCGACCGCGGGCTGGCCGCTGGCATAGCCGTAGCCCACACCAATTTCCTGCACGCCCCGCAGGCTACCGTCTTGCGCGTCGCGCAGAATGACCCGGGCGCCAATGCCCATGCGGTTGGAACGCCGCCCCTGAGCCACCACCTGCAGCCAGTGGGCGGGCGCACTCTTATTACTCAGCAGGCGGCTGTGGTTTCCGCCAAACCAGTTGATGAGGAACAAGTCGATGCGTCCGTCGTTGTCAATGTCCCCGCTCGGGCCCGCCGCAAAGTAGGTGTTGAGCGATTCGGGCGCCACGTTGGGTGTAAAACGCGGCACGCCTTTCGCCGCGCCATCCTGCCGAAAGATGAGCGGCGTGCAGGCGCCCTGCTGGTTGGTGAGCGCGCTGGAGAAGTAGATGTCGGGCTTGCCGTCGTTGTCAAAGTCCTGAATCTCGACGTGGGGCGACTTGACCGGCAGCTCCGCGGGCATACCGCACGCCGCACTCACATCGCGGAATTGCGGCACGCCGTCCTGCACGCCTTCGTTCAGATACACGCGGTTGCGCGCCGTGGTGCAGTGGATGGACAACACCATGTCCAGCCGGCCGTCCTGATTGAGATCACCAAACGCCGCGCCGCAGGGCCAGTCCTCGCCATGAAGCGGCGCCCACGCAAAGGTCTGACGCAGCGAGTCCGGCTCGCGATAGCGCCCGTCCTTGTGGCTCACGAAAAACCGGTTGCTGTGCCCGACGAAAATCTCAGGCCGTCCGTCGTTGTTGAGGTCGGCGATGGCGCAGCCCAGCCCGAAAAGATCCTCGGGCAACCCGGCGCGCACGGTGACGTCCTCAAAGCGCAGCCCGCCGAGATTGCGAAAGAGACGCGTGCTGGGCGCGCGTGTAAAACGATCCTCGATGACCAGCAAATCCAGAAGGCCGTCCTGATCGTAGTCGAGCACGCCGATGTTCCGGCCCGATTTGAGCGTGGGCGGACACGCGCCGCTGGCCTGGGAAATATCCACGAAGCGGCCGCGGTCATTGCGGTAGAGTTTGCAGAAGGCGCCGCGCGACTGCTGCTGGATTTCGGTGCCCTTGCCGCCGGGGCGCGCGTTATTGCCGACGTAGAGTTCCAGGTCGCCGTCGTTGTCCAGATCGGCAAAAACCGCGCCGCTCGTGCGCGCAAAGTGGCCCGTCGGGCTGTCGTTCACGCGGGCGAACTGCCCGTTGCCCAAGTTGCGCAGCAGTTGATTGGGGATGGGGCCTTTTGCGGGCGCGTACTCCGCCAAGGGCCGGTCGGCAAAACCGCCGGCGTAAATATCAATCCAACCGTCACCGTCGAAGTCGCCCAGCGCCCCGCCGTGGCCCATGAGTCCAGCCAACGGCTCGCGCAGTTTGGCGCGATCGGTGATGTCCTCAAAGCGGATCGGCCCCTCCGCCGAACCGAGCGCACCAGCCCATCCCAGCAGGAGGGCGACGAAGGGCAGGCGGAGCTTCATGAGAATCGTTCCTCCTTCCATGGGTCGGCGGTATTGGAGTAGCCGCGCACCTCCCAGAATCCGGGCGCGTCGCGATCGGCAAACTCAATCTCCGACACCCACTTGGCCCCCTTCCACGCGTAGCGTTTGGGAATGATGACGCGCGCGGGCCCGCCGTGATCACAGGAGAGGGGCTGGCCGTTCCACGAGTGCGCCACCAGCACGTCGTCGTCCATGCACACATCCAGCGGGTTGTTGGTGGAGTAGCCGTCGTAGGATCTAAAGATGACGTGCGCCGCGGCGGCAGTGGGGCGCGCCTTCTCGGCCAGGGTGAGGAAGGCGACTCCCGCAAACTTCATGTCGTACTGGCTCCAAGTGGTGACGCAGTGGAAGTCGCTCGTGTCGGTGAATTGCGGCAGCCCCATGAACTGCTGCCAATCCAGCGTGAATGGGTTTTCAACCGCGCCGTGAATCTTGAGCCGCCAGTCTGCGGCCGACACGGCGGGTTTCACACCCAAGTCCAGAACGGGAAAGTTGGTGACAAGACGCTGTCCGGGGGGAAGCCGTTGGGCGCTCGGTGGCATTGTCGGGCGCCTGCCCGCCATCTTGGCGGCCCAACGCTCCTTCGCCTCGATATAATTCGCCTTCATGGGCCCTTAGGGACGGGGCCGCAGCCGCCACGAGCCGCCGTTCAGGTTCCTGGGTGCGTGCATACCAGATCGCGCGACGGATCCAACCCCCATCGGCTGGCGATGGCGGCAAGCTCGTTGTTCATAGGCCACTGGTCGGGCACCGGCTCTCCGGTGTAACCGGGGTTTCCTCCCTTGAGCTGCATGCAGCCTTTGTTGTCGCCAATGCGCCGCAGGGTTTCGCAATCCTCGGCGGAGAGTGTCAATGGCGAGAGACGAGCATCCGCACCCACGGCCGCCAGCTCGTCGATCTTCGACTCGATGGGCTTGGCGTCGGGCCCCACCTCCTGAATGAGCGTCGGCACGACGCATCGGACAGAAGGCTGGCTGAGTGTCCACAAGCAGGAGAGCTGGAGCATTGTCAACCCGTGCTTCCGGGCGATGGGCCGCATCCGGTCCAGCTTGGCATTGCCCGCCTCAACCCAGCCCGCGGGGCGAAACGTGCGATGATCTCCGTGGCCAAACTGGTGCCCGGGCTTGACGTCGTCGTGGAAAATCCCGCCGTAGTCCACCACGCGCGCGGTGATGTCAATTTGATGCTGGGCGGCGGCCGCCAGCACGTAGCTGCCCGGCCAGGGCTCCATGGGGCTCAGGATGATCATGGCCTCGTCGATGAGGCTGTGGAACCGCTCGAAGCACTGCAGCACATCCAGCGAGAACCCGTTGGCGGGGCCGGGCGCGATGCCCAGTCGGCCGGTCAGCTTGCCTTCGCGCAGCGACTCCATCGCCTTCCACACCGCGTCGCTGGAGTAGCCGATGGAATCGGGATTGTGAAGGAGCAGGGCGTCGAAGTGTGGGGTGCCCAGGCGCGAGAGCGACTTCTCCGCAGCCATCTTCAAGTACTCACCATACTGGTCCGGGGCGCGAAGCCGCGCATCGGTGAATCGCAGATAGCCTTTGGCTCCGTCGCGTTTGCCCGGATAGATGTCGTGCCCGATGATGCCCACCAGGCAGTAGCCCGAACGCGGCACACCGGCCAGGGCCCTGCCCAGCATCGTGTCGGCTTCGCCCACGCTGTACACGTCGGCCGTCATGAAGGTGCGCACGCCCTTCTCGTAGGCGCGCTGGATGCAGGCGATGTACCGCTCCTCGCTCAGCGGCTCGCCAAAGTGCATGTAACGGCCGCCGCTCCAAGCCCCCAATGCTGTCCGGGTGAGTTCCATGAATTGCGTGGGCGATTAGACGCGCCAAGCCCGGGAAATTCAAACCACTTCTGACAGGGAGACTTGAGAAGGCTCTTTTTTCTAAAGTTGGCAAGCGGACGGCCGAGTCGTACATTAACGACCATGAAGCCCGTCCCTCCGGCCCTGTGTGCCGTACTTTTTTTTGCCGGCGCCCTGATTGCCGATACTCCACCCGCCGCCGCGCCTGCTGGCGCACCTGCCCCCGCTCCGGTTGCCGTCCCTGCAGTGGCGCCATCCGAGCCAGCCGAACCGGCAGCTCCCGCAGCACCCGCCTCAACGCCGCCCAAGCCAAATGCCCCGGGCGAGGAACTGGGCTTGGATCAAGTCCTGCAAAAGGGGGCGCTCCATTTTGCCGCAGGCCAGGCGCTGCCGATGCACGGCAAGGTCGCCATCTACGACGAGAAGGGCAACGTCCAGCGCGAGGTGATTTTCAAGAATGGCCGGATCCATTCGTGGGTCGAGTGGCAGGCCGGCAACGTGAAGGTCGAACGCGTGTATGTGGACGGACAGGAAACCCAACGCATCGCATGGCGCGGGGACAAGAAGTGGTTTGAAATCACGTTCGTTCCCTCCACGGCCCCTGCGGGCACACCGGCAACCACAACCCCGCCCGTGACTGTGCCGCCGGTGGCTCCCCCCACAGGCCTGCCCGAACCGCCGGTGCCGCCTCCGGCGGTGACATCGCCCAAGCCGCCGACCGTTCCGCTGCCTCCTGCCGTTCCCCAGGTGCCGCCGCTCCCAACCGTTCCGTCAATCCCGCCAAATCCGGAAGCCAACAGGACGGCGGAACTGGTGCCGCTGCCCTCGCCAACGCTGCCCGTCGTGCCGGTGCCGCCGGGCACTCCTGGCGAACCCGCGCCGCGCAAGCTGCCTGCGTTCATCCCGGGACAGCCGGTGTTTCCGCCGGAAAAATCAGCGACGCCCAAGTCCGAACCCGCCGTGCCCGACCCCATCAATCCATCCGCTCCAAAGCGAGTCGCGCCCCAATCCACCACGCCTCCGGAGCCTCCCGCCAAGCCTCCGGTTTCAGTCCCGGAATCCAACCCGCCCACAGCGCCTGCAGCAACAGCGCCTTTGGCTGCCAAGCCGGGCGAGGCGATGGACCCGCTCATGCTCGAAGTGCGCAGCAATATGCTGGTCTACCAGAAGGGCTCCAAGTCGCCCTTCTCGGGCAAGTCCATCTTGTATGATGAGAAGGGCAACCGAATCTACGAGGGGACTTTCTCGGAAGGCCGCCGTGATGGTGCGGGCATGGAGTGGCACGCGGCCGGGCAGAAAAAATTTGAGGGACAGTTCAAGGCCGGCACCATGTTTGAGGGCATCGTCACATGGTACTACGTGGGCACGGCCCAAAAGAAGCTCGAGCTCACCTGCCGCCAAGGCGAGGTGGTCACCGGCATTGTCTGGAACCGCGACGGCTCGCTGCGCTGGTAAGCCAGCCGAGGCTCCCTCCCCCCATTCCTGCGAACGCGGGACGCACTCGATCTGTTGCTGATGAACCACAGCAGCTTTGACCGCTGTGAGCATACGTCGCAGCACAACAATGAGTTGTCAGAAGCACCGAACACTCGCATCGAGGATCAAGGCAGCGAACTTGGCGCTCCTCGCCGACGGGAACTTGGACATCATTGGTGAGTTTTTCACCCGGGACTATGTTGCCCACGTCACGGACGAGGATTTGGCCCTGGGTCACGACGGAATCCGACGATTCCTCGGCATGTATCAGCGTGCCTTCCCCGAGCTTCTAGTCGAAATCGAGATTCTCGTGGAGGGGAAGGATCGGGTTGCCTGGCAAAGGACGCTCCGAGGCACGCAGCGCGGCGCCTACAAAGGCTTCCCTCCCACTGGTCGTCCAATCGTTTGGCGGGACATGGTTACAAGTCGGTTCCGCGACGGTCTGATCGCGGAAGACTGGGTGATCACTGATCTCGCCGAGCGTCTGCTGCTTGCGAGGAAACGGTGACTGACGTCTGGGAACGACCCTAGGCTCACCATAATTTGCATCCGGAGGTGGCCACGGCTCTGCGCTTGCCCAAGCTGATCCCACCCCCATTCCTTACGGCCATCGTGCGAACTTCTCCATTGTCTATAACGTCGCAGGCAAATACCTTCGCAAGATTAACTCCCACCCTAGGATCGCCGCCGGGTTCGCGTCCGCCTTCATCACTATCCTCCTGCTCTTCACAGTCTGCACTTCCGCCGTCGTCTTGCCGCCGGTCAATATTGCCGTCCTGGGCTTCGAGTCGTCGATGGTCACGGTGCTACCCGGCGAGCCTGAGATCATTGCCGAGCCCTACGACGCGATCGTCGTCGTAGGGCTCGCGTTTCGCGGCACGACGCAGGAGGGCGTGGTTTACGGGCGCGGCGCCGCCTACTACTCGCAGCCGCGCGGCCGCGCCAAGAGGATCTACGAGGAGCTCGGGCTGGATCCCATCGAGAAGACCGCCATCCCGGAGCCGATCGACACCTACTTCTGGAAAGGCAAGCCCTTTGGGCCCAAGCTAAAGGCCTTCCTCGACAGCTACAGCCAGTCGGCACTGGGCGGGCGGACAGAAGACGTCAACGCGATGGCCTTTGCGAATTTCTACCTCGCAGAAATCGAGACCCGCTACGCTTGGCCGGGCGGCACGGCGGGTGCGGCCGTCCACATGGTCGCGAAGCTCGAGGCCCACAACAAGACGATCCTGCGCACCGGCACTGCGGTGACGAAGGTGAAGAATGTCGAGGGTGGCGTCGAGGTAACTTGGATCGAGGGCGGCAAGGCGCGGCGCGCAAAGGCAAAAGCGTGATCATGGCCGTCCCGCCGAAATCCGCCGCATGGATCGTCGAGGGCTATCCCGCCGATCGGAAGGCGCTGGTCGGCCGGCTCCCCTACGCCGACTACATCCTGCACAACGCGTTCACCTCAAAGGAACTCTACACGAGTGCCTACGACACATGGATGACCGATGGCCGCGTCTCCGACATCATCACGGCGCGCTGGATCGAGACGAAGGGTTTTAAGGAAAAAGCGAAGGACGGGCCGGGCATCCTCACGCTCTACCAGCCGATGGCGCCCTTCCGCAAAGAGAGCCTCCAGCGATCCCGCGCACGTCAAGGCGATGGCCCTCGAGCGTCTGAAAGAGGCGGTGCCCCTCGTGCCGGCGCTGCACAAGGAACCTTCACTGAAGGTCGAGTCCTACCGCTGGCCGGCCTCCATCCACATTGTACCGACGAACTACTTCTCGGAGTGGGTGCCGAAGCTCAAGGAGCCCATCGGCCGCGTGCACTTCGCGGGCAACAACCTCGGCACGCCCAGTTTCGAGGAGTCCTTCTACCGCGGCTGGCTCGCCGCGAAGGCCATCGAGAAGCTGTTCACGCAGGTTCAGACGCAGCCGCCGCAGCACGCCTTCCAGGAATAACAGAAGCACAGAACCCGGCCTTGACATGAGCGCACAAGGACGCATGAGATCCTTGCCTTCCTCATACTGACCGTGGAGGACAAGCCAAAGAAATGGAGAGTCAAACGTGAACTCTAAACTGCAACTTAGGGACTTGTGGACGGTGTTGACTCCGGAGGAAATCAAGGACGGATGCCGGTGCTTGCTCGAACCCGAGGAGAAGAGCGGCGAGAAGACTCGGGGACAGAGCGGGCAAAGAAAACAGAAGCAGAAGAAGTGGAATAGGAAGCAGGGTGAGCAGAGCGATCTGAGACAGCAGCAGAAGGAGAAGAGGCGGGAGGAGATACTGGAGGGCTTGGCCAAGGCGCAGCGATTTCGCCTGATATTTGTAAAGAGCCGCCCAACCGCGGATAACCTGACCGATCTTGTCAAACGCATCGGTTCACATGAGTTCGAGCAATTTCAGGAGGATGTCATTCGCGAGTGGCTGGTCCGGCATCATCTGCCTATGCTCTCGGATTTCCTGAATGCGAGTGGTATTCCTCAAGAAAACGGTTTCGTAGTTGATGATGATGATCGGCCAGACCCGTCACCCAGTCAGTTTGAGGCTGGAATAGCCAGCGTCATGGCTCGGCACAATGCGAGGGAGGTGGGTCTATATCTCGGTTATCTGGTCCTGTGCGGTGGGAAGTTCTTTTCGGCGTTGCCACTGGCGTTGGATGCCAAGGCTGTCTGTATCGTAGATCTCCTGAAGCTCGAACAGCCTGCGGTCGCCCCCGTGATCGTGCCACCCGCGGAACCTGTCGCGCCGGCCATTCCAGAGGACTCGGACGCCTTCACGACTTTGGACAACTGGCTGATTCGCGCGGCCGTCGCTTCGGCCTTCGGTGAGTCCGGCGCGTTGACGCCGGATCAGGTGAAGGACTTGGTGGAAGAGGTCGTGGAATTGAACGCACAACGGCAGCACACGCTGTTTCATCGTGGTTTTCTACACACTCTGTTCAACAAGCCGCTGACGGTTCATTTTCCAGGTGAGAACGAAGTTCGGCGGCTCTGGTATTTTACCGGAGCGGTCTTTGGCCTGCTCCGCTACAAACACAAACACGAACAGGTTTTGCGGTTGCTGCGAGAGAACCCGGACCTGACCGGCCAGCTCTGTGAGAATTGGAAGGAGCGCTGTGGAAGCATGCTGCTGCCGCAGATTCATCCCATCCTGTGGGAGGCGAAGGAATTTGGCATGCTCCAACGCTGGGTGAAGGGGCAGATCGTCCGGCTGAAGCCGGAGCACCGCGCGAACCGGTTGATGCAAATCCATTACGACGCGGCGTCACTTGTGCGCCGGGGGCAGTGGGCGGAGGCGAAGGGGGTTCTGGATTTCCTAGATGACTTCGTCCGGACTGCCAACGGACTGCCGTCAAGCTTCCCGGACTGGTTCTTGCCGGCCAATGACCGGAAGCGCGCCCAGGTCTTGCAACTCAAGGGCGATTTCCGCGGGGCTGAGGCCTTGCTCAGGCCGTTGAGCGAAGGTGGAGTGATTAAAGATGCCGGCAAAGTGCTTTGCGATCGCGCCTTGATCACGGCCGGATTCCGTTCCTTGATGGCGGTCTTGCCAGGCAAGGAGGAGCAAAATGGCTGGGCGATGATCGTCGCCTTGAAGGAGAAGGCTAGGCATCTGTTGGAGGAGGCCGTCTGTAAGCATCCAGACTCCGGCGCGAATGCCCATTTCTGCCTTGGGTTGATCGCCTTGCAGACGGATGCGGCCTCGCCGATCGCAGCGGACCATTTCGGATCTGCCTTGGACGGGATGTTGAAGGAGGAAAGGGTCTATTCCGAAGGCGGCTTGATCCAATGGACTCGCTTCCTTCTTGGGTTGGCGCTGCTTGAGAAAACCGAGACCGCGGACTTGCAGCACGCCCGTGATTACATCGAGCAGTCCATCCAGGCTCCAATAGTGTTTCCGTTATGGTTGTGGAGCCGGGCGATGCAGGCCTCCGCCTTGTTCAATGACAAGACACTAGGCCAGCAGATTGCCGAGCACCTCCTGAGAAATCGTGGCAGCGATGCCTACCGTGTCATCTGGGATAGCGGGCTGGTCGTGTCCGTGGGGTCGCTCAGGAAAACCTATCTGACGTGGATGGAGGACGCATCGCTGCCGTTGCATGAGAAATGGGAAAGCCTCAATGCGATGTTGCCCGCCGCGTTGATAGAAGACGACGCCTCGCAGGCCGAAGACATCCTAGACGCGATGGAGGGTATGGCTACGAAAGGCGGGGATTATCGGGCCAAATTCCTAGAGTTGCTGGAGAATGACAGGAACTACTCCCCGGCGTGGGAGCTTGAGGATGCCACCCACTGCAGGATAAAGTTCCATGAACTGGAGGGCAATCTTGCGGACGCTGCCGCTCTTCTGCGGTCGCGTTTTTTCGCCCTATGGGCGGCACGTGATTCAATCAGTATCCAGGAGGCGGCAGCGGTCCTGGAAAGAATGCAGGAGCTGCGCCATGATGACGCCGACATCCGGCAACTTCGGGTCGTGTTGTCTCAGATTGAACCGCAAGCCGCCCATGATGAATGCCCCCTGAAGGCTGGTGCTTTGGTGCGTGTACTTTACGTTGGCGGCAATGAGACCCAGATCGCCTACGAAGCGGATATCCGTTTGGAACTTGCACGGCTCTATCCGGGATTGAAAGTGGAGTTCTACTATCCGGGTTGGAAATCCAATTGGAATGTCCACCTCGACAGGGTGCGGCCCAAGATTTCTCAATCAAATGCCGTTGTTCTCAGCAGGATGGTCAGAACCCAGTTTGGACGAAAAGTGCGTGCTGCCTGCAATGCGGGGACCCCATGGTTTCCCTGCACCGGCAAAGGGAAGCAGTCTTTGAAGCGGAGCATTGAATCCGCTGCACTGTGGGCGGCCAACAAGAAGGGATGACCGTGTGCCCTTTGATCCCATGAAACGGCGTGCCTTCATCCAGACCGGATTGGTAGCTGGCTTGGGAACGCCCGTGTTCGCTGCGTTGCAGCGCGAGCGACTGGACGAGGCGGCCGGGATTCTCACGCGCGCCGCGCGCGATGGCCAGATTGGCTCGGCGGTGATGTGTGTGGTTCAGCGCGAAGCTTCGTTCACTCGATCCTTCGGCAAAGCTCAGAGTGCAGAGGCGATGTTCCTTTTGGGTTCCATCTCCAAGCCCATCGCGGTGACGGCGCTGATGTCTCTATTCGATCGCGGCGAGTTCAAGCTGGCCGATCCGCTAAAAAAGTTTATCCCGCAGTTCGCTGGCGACAATCGCGAGCACGTCACCATGCAGCACCTGCTCGCGCACGTCTCAGGCCTACCCGACCAGTTGGCGGACAACGACGCGTTGCGCCGCAAGCACGCGCCGCTTGCCCAGTTCGTACTGCACGCGATTCGCACGCCGCTGCAATTCGCCCCGGGCTCGAAGTATCAATATTCGAGCATGGCGATCCTGCTGGCGGCGCGCGTCGCGGAGATCATCAGCGGCACCGACATCCTGAAACTCGTCGATGGCGCTGTCTTGCGGCCGCTCAAGATGCAGCACTCTGCGCAGGGCTTGGGAAGGTTCAAGCTCGATGACATGGTCGCCTGCCAGACCGAGCGTGCTGCCCCGGAAGCCGGCGGCGGCGATCCCAGCGCGAAGGAGTGGGATTGGAACAGTCCCTACTGGCGCAAGCTCGGTGCGCCGTGGGGCGGCACGCATGCGTCGGCACCGGACGTTGCAAGATTCCTGACCGAGTTCCTCGATGAGAGGGGGACTGCAGTCAAACCCGCGACCGCCAGACTGATGATGCGCAACCATAACCCACACGGGCTCACTCCACGCGGGCTCGGATTTGCTTTTGGCTCCTCGGCTGGAAGCAAAGGCTGTTCGGAAAGGACGTTCGGCCACACGGGTTCAACCGGGACACTCGCATGGGCCGACCCTGCGACGCACACGATCTGCGTCGTGTTGACGTCGCTCCCTGCCCGTGCGGCGCAGCCGCATCCGCGCGATCTTGCTGCACACGCCATCGCCGCCTCCATGCGGTGATACGAAAGCCTCCCCCTCTACTTTTCTTGCAACCTGCCAAACTCATCGACAGAGTTCCCACAAACATGCGCTCATTTTCTTTTCTGTTGCTTGTTCTCGCAGGCACCTTGTCTGCCCAGCAGCCGCCCTACGACGTCTTTCCTCCGGCGAATCCGCCCTACTACCGCGTGCGCTACGAGGCTTCAGCCAAGCCCGGCGAGTTGGTTTACGCGGTGAACTACACCCTCTGGGTGCCGCCGGGAATCAAGACGCTGCGTGGTGTCATCGTCCACCAGCACGGCTGCGGCGAAGGCTCGTGCAAGTCCGGCCTCACTGGCGCCTACGATCTACACTGGCAGGCACTCGCGAAGAAGCACGGCTGCGTGCTCTTGTCGCCCTCGTATGAGCAGCCCGACAAGGCCAACTGCCAGCTCTGGTGCGATCCCCGCAACGGCTCGGGCGCTGCGTTCCAAAAGTCACTCGCCGACTTGGGCGCGAAGTGCGGTCATTCCGAACTCGCGACCGTCCCGTGGGCGCTGTGGGGCCACAGCGGCGGCGGACATTGGGCAGGCGGCATGGTGTTGCTGCATCCCGAGCGCGTCGTCGCAGCGTGGCTGCGCTCTGGCGTGCCTCCGCTCAAGGCCGCCGAAGGCCGACCAGCGCCCTACACGATTTCGGACGCAGCGTGCCGTGTGCCGGTGATGTGTAATCTCGGCACCAAGGAAGGCGTCACCGACAAGACCAACCGCTTCGCCGGTGTGTGGCCGGGTGTCGAGACGTTTTTCAACGCGATGCGCTCGAAGGGTGCGCTCATCTGCGTCTCGGCCGATCCGCTGACGAGCCACGAGTGCGGCAACCAGCGCTACCTTGCCATCCCTTGGCTCGACGCGTGCCTCACCGCGCGCCTGCCGACAAACGCCGGTGCCCCCTTGAAGCCCATGTCTGCCGAGGACGCGTGGCTCGCTCCGTTGCACGCGGGAGAAACCAACATGGTCGCTCCGGTGCCCGCGAAGAGGTTTGAGGGTGCGAAAGAAAAAACCGTGTGGCTGCCGAACAAAGCCATCGCCCAGGCATGGGTGCAGTATGTCAAAGACACCGCAGTGGCCGACACCACGCCGCCGCCAGCACCGACGAACCTCCGCATGAAGGGCAATGAACTCACGTGGGAAAGCGAGGCCGATGTCGAGAGCGGCCTTGCGCGTTTCATCATCGAACGCGACGGCCAGTTCCTCGCCAACGTCCCCGAGCAAGGCAAGAATCCGTTCGGGCGGCCGGTTTTCCAAAACCTCCAATACAGCGACACGCCGACTCAGCCGTTGATCCAAATGCGCTTCACCGACACGAAAGCCGAAGCGGGGAAGACGCACCAGTACCGTGTCATTGCGGTGAACACAGCCGGCTTGAAGTCGAAGTAGCGAACGCCCGGGCGCCAGCAGGAAAGACCATGCCATGCTTTCGGGCCTAGAGAGAGCGTCCCTTGACCGTGCCTCCGGAGGTGAACTATGAAATCACCCATGTACCACCTTTCCGCCCCTGCTCGCGTCCGTATCGTTGCTGTGTTGCTCATGCTCGGCGGGATGGCCGCGCCGCTGGCGCGTTCCGCGCAAGGCGCTGACAAGTGGATCGACATCTCCAGCGCACTCGTGGCGCGCCAAACCAACAACGGCGCCAAGGCAGCGTGGCCTGGCGGCTGTTCGGGCGTGGTGGAGAATCGAACGAACGGGGATGTCACCATCAAAGTCGTCGGCCTGAGCCTGTGGTGAAGCTCCGACAAGGGCGGCCACCGGAAGCGGGTGGATGGCGACACCATCTCCGGCCGGGATGAAACCGGCTGGGCCACCAGCGGCGACCAAGACGCGCCGGGGCGGCTCGCCAGTTTCCAAGCTGGACGGGACGGCGGCGTGACGTGGAAGCAACTCACGATTCATCTCTCCGGCAAGCCCGACCGCCTCTCGATGGCCGGTGTGCTCAATGCGACGACGCTCGTGTATGGCAGCGGCGAGGGCATCCATCGCAGCGCGGACGCCGGCGGCACTTGGGCGAAGGTTTCCCCCGTCAATCCGCAGACGAGAATCCCCGTCCTCTTTCGGGGCGTGCATTATCTGGGAAGCACCCACGGATTGCTCGCCAGCAAGGATCTCGGCGCGACGTGGCAACCGCAGGGCGCGGCGGTGAACGTCTGGCAAGGCCCGTTCTTCGGCCGGGACGAGAAGCCGATGCTGGTGGTCGGCAAGGACGGCGCGTTCCTCACGAAGACCGCCGGCGCGGACTGGAAACAGGTGGCGAGCCTCAAGCCCAAGGGAGGTGGCTTCGTGTCCACTCCGAATTGGTTTGGCTGCCACGCGTGGGATCCGGTGAACCACATTCTTTACGCGTCGGTCACTGGGAAATCTCGTTTACAAATTGGATCTCTGAACGCGCCCGCAGCGTCCGAATGCGTCGGCGACGGGAAGGACGGGGAGCTTCCCAGATCACCTCAAGCGGTTTAAGATCCGCAAATGCAACGGCTCATCTTGGGTGTGATTCTGTTGGTGTGCACGCTCTCGGCGCAGGAAGCGCCCACGTTCACCCGGCAGGAGGATGTCATTTACGGCCGCAAACACGGCACGGCGCTGACGCTGGATGTCTTTGAGCCTGCCAAGAAAAACGGCTGCGGCATCGTGTACATGGTGAGCGGGGGCTGGTTCTCCAGCCACGCTTCGGTGAACGCCGCCAACTACAAGGTGTATCTGGACCGCGGCTACACGGTCTTTGCCGTGGTGCATGGCTCGCAGCCGAAGTTTCACATTCCGGAGGCGCAGGCCGATGTGCATCGCGCGGTGCGGTTCATCCGCTCCAACGCGGCCAAGTGGAATGTGGCGCCCGACAAGCTGGGCGTCACCGGCGGCAGCGCGGGCGGCCATCTCTCGCTCTCGCTAGGCACGCAGGGCGCCCCCGGGCCCGCCGACTCGAAAGACCCGGTGGATCGGCAGAGCAGCGCGGTGCAGGCCGTGGCGTGTTTTTATCCGCCTACGGACTTTCTCAATTATGGCCGCGAGGGTGAGGACGCCACGGGCGTGGGCACGCTCAAGAACTACAAGGGCGCGTTTGGCCCGCGCGTGGACTCCGACGAAGACCGCCGCAAGTACGCGCGCGAGATTTCCCCCATCTACCACATCACCAAGGGCACGCCGCCGACCCTCATCATTCACGGCGACGCGGATTTGCTGGTGCCCATTTATCAGGCGCAGTCGTTCATCGAGCGGGCGCAAGCCGCAGGCGTGAAGGCGAAGCTGGTGGTGAAGAAGGGCGCGGCGCACGGCTGGAAAGACATGGGTGCCGACATGGTGCTCTTGGCCGACTGGTTCGATGAACACCTGCGCGGCGGGAAGAACTAAGCCAATTCCTAGCCTCCCGCCTCAGCGCGGCCGGAGGATGGCGCGGGCAGGAGCGCCGTCGGCTCCCAGAATTTTGAGCGGCAAACACACGAGATCGTAGCGGCCCGGCTTGATGCGGGAGAGATCAAGCCCCTCGATGATCCAGACCTGCGCACCCAGCAGGATCTGATGGCACTCCACGCCGTCGGCCTTGTAGCCGCCCACGGAGAGGTAATCCACCCCGACCGTCATCACCTGCCGATCCACCAGATACTGCGCGGTGTCCGCCGGGATGTGGATGAACTTCTCGTCAAACGTGCTCGTCCGGGCCATGCGCCAGCTTCTAACCGAACTGCGCGTCTTGAAGAGCACGCGCTCTCCCTTCCGCAGCCGGTGCGCCCGCAGTTCCTCCACGGTGATCTTGTGCTTGTGGAAAATCTCAATCACGCGGCAAGGGCCGATGACGGCATCGAGCGGCAGCGATTCCATCGTGCAGCCGTCGGCCACGAAATGGCGCGGCGCATCCATGTGCGTGCCGGTGTGCGCGCTTAAAGAAAGGTGCGTGAGATTGCACGGGATGGTCTTGCCGGGCTGGCCGGGGAGTGGGTCGCCCAGTTTGACGTGCAGCTTGACGTGACACTCGGGGTCGCCCGGCCAGTGCACCATGCCATCGCGCATGGTGACGGAAATGTCGATCCAAGGGCTGCTCATACGTAAAGGGGCTGTGTTCGCAAGAGGTGTTTACTCGAAGGAAATGACATTCTTGATACCGCGGGCGTGACCGGTGAGCAGGTCGCGGAAATCGTCGGGCTTGTGGCGCGAGGAGATGACGGCGCGGATGGCGGCGGGCCAGCGTTTTTGGAATTCGCCCAGATCGCGAATGGCGCCCTCGAATGCGGCGCGGTCGGCGTTGACGGTGCCCACGATGGCCTGATTTTTGAGCACGATGTTGCGCATCAATTGCGGGCCGGGAACGGGGATGTGCCCTTCGGGCGCGGGGATGCCGGTGAAGATGAAGATGCCATTCTGCCCCAGCATTTCCAGCAGCGCAAACGACACGCCGGCGTGGCCCACAGCCTCATAGACCAGATCAATGTTGCCAACCTGCCGGGCGAGTTGCGCCGCGTCGGTTCCGGCCGAAGAGACATAGCGCGCTCCAAATGATTCCACGAGCGCCGCCTTGGCGTTGGGCTTGGGCGACCGCGAATAGACCCAGGTGTCAAAGCCCTCAAGCACAAGTTTCATCGCGCCAAGGATGCCGATGGGCCCGGCGCCCAGCACCACGGCGCGCAATCCGTGCCCGCGCGGTTTGCCCGGCGTGGTGCAGGCCCAAGGCAGGCGGCCCTGTGTGGCCCACGCCTGCGCCAGACCTTTCTCGGCGATGGTGAGCGGCTCGGCCAGCACGGCCAGATGGCGCAGACCCGCCGGGACGTGGTTGAGGTGGCGCGCCTCTTCCACATACTGCTCGGTCATGTAGCCGTGGACTTGGTTGATGCCCCGCTCGACGAAATCGCCCGTGGCACAAAAGTCCTGCAGGCCGGCGCGGCAGGGGCGGCAATGCGCGTGCGGGCAGGGCCGGCGCACACTGGGCACCACAAGGTCGCCGGTTTTAAACTGCGTCACGGCGCCGCCCACCTCGACGACCTCGCCCAGCGATTCGTGTCCCAGAACAAGATACGACTCGCCGCGCGGCGGCGCGCCGTAAACAAAGGTGCAGATTTCGCGGTCGGTGCCGCAGATGCCCACATCGAGCGTGCGCACGCGAACGTGGGTGTCAGCCGAGAGATCCGGCGCAGGATGGTCGAGCAAGCGCACTTCGCGCAGCGCGGGCAGGACGGCGACGGCTTTCATGGGCGGCTTTTTTTCAGGATGGAGTCCTGTGTCAGGCTGCGCTTGCCCTCACGGGGCGAGCGGGGGCGCAAATCGTATCGGCGCCGTCAGGCAAGCCAATACATTTTTTGGGGGGCTTGACAGCATGTGCAGGCGGGGGAAAATCGCCAGCGAACCACTTGGCCCTTATTTCTCATGAAATCATCCCTCACTTGCTTCGCGCGGCCGCTCCTCAGAACGCTGACAGGGGCGACTGCTCTCACGTGCGTCCCCGCTCTGCTGGCGCTGTTCATCCAGCCGGAGATTGAAACCGTGCCCGTGGCGCGCGTGATCGCCAACCTCGAGGCGCTCGTGCGGAAGAATCCCAAGGACGCCAATGCGCGTTTTAACATCGCCCGGGCCCATGCCATGGCCTTTGCGGTGAAGTCGGAGAGCGCGCAGGTGCGGCGCGGGGGCGAGACCAACGGCGTGTGGTTTGACTTCACCCCGCCTCACATCCCCTTCGTGGTCAAGCCCACGGAGGACGCCGGCAAACTCAAGGCGGCAAAGGATCATCTGGAGAAGGCCGTCGCCAGCTACCGGGACGTGTTGAAGGCGCAGCCAAACCACTTTTCGGCGCGGCTGGGGCTGGCTTGGTGCCTCTTGCAGAGCGGCGACAAGGCCGGGGCGGTGAAGGAGTTTCGCGCGGTGATCCAGTTGGCGTGGGACAAGGAGAAGAATATGGAGGCCGCTGGGTTGGATTTTCATTCGGTCGTGGCGGAGGGTTCGCGCTACCTCACTCCCCTTCTGGATGCAGAGAAAGACCGCAACGAGCTGGCAGAGCTCAAGGAGCGGGTGCAAAAGGTGAACCGCATCATGCGGCCCATCACGCCGGTGGCCGTGCCGCTTCGCGCGGGGTTGCGCGCTGATGAACTGGTGGACGGCCGCGCCCGCGTGCGCTTCGACGCGGACGGAACGGGCTGGCAGCACACGTGGACATGGCTCACACCCGATGCAGCGTGGCTGGTGCACGACCCGGCCGGCAGCGGCAAAATCACTTCCGCTCTTCAGTGGTTTGGCGGCGTGACGTTCTGGATGTTCTGGCAGGACGGCTACGCGGCGATGGCGTCGCTGGACAACGACGGCGATGGGCAACTGGCCGGTGGCGAACTGGCGGGCTTGTCGCTCTGGCATGATGTCAATGGCAACGGCGTCAGTGACGCGGGCGAGGTGCGGCCCCTCTCGGCGCATGGCATCGTGGCGCTGAATTGTCGCGGGCAGCGCGGCACGGGTTCGGCCGTGGCCGCATGGTGCGCCAAGGGCGTGACGCTGCGCGACGGCAGCACGAGGCCGACGTATGACCTCATTTTGCAGCGCGTGGCCGACGATCCAGCCTCGCAGCCTCAGCCCAGCCCGCGCGCGTCCAGATCGTCCTCGTCGAGCCCAAGGTAGTGGCCCAGCTCGTGCAGGTAGGTGGCGCGGACTTCCTCCCGAAACACGGCCGCGTCGCCTTCTGCGTAGTCCCAAATGTTGGCGAGGAAGATCAGGATCTGGGCGGGTAGCGGCGCCTGCGTGGCGCCGGTTTCTGCCATTTCTTCTCCCACGAAAAGCCCGAGCAGATCCTCCTCCATGCCTTCGTCCACGAGCGCAGAACTGGGGAAGGGTTCGTAGGTGACGGGCAGCGACTGCGCGCGCGCACGCAGATCGGCAGGCATGGCGCGCAGTGTTTCTGCAACCTCGTCGCGCGCCCAAGCCAGCAGCGTGGGCCACGGCGGCAGGTCGGGCGCAGGCATGAGGCTAGGGGGCGCCGTTGCGCCGCGAACGGTGGAACTGCCGCAGCGTGGCCGGATGCGCCTCGAAGTAGGTCGCCAAGTCGGCCAGGCAGTCCACCGTCTCAGGAGAGAGGTGGTGTTCCATGCCCTCGATGTCCACCGCCTGGGTTTCGGGGGACAGATTGAACAGGGTGAAGAAGCGTTTGAGCGTGGCGTGGCGCTTGCGAATCTTGACTGCCACGGCTTGGCCCGCGTCAGTGAGCATCAGGCCGCGGTACTTTTCGTACTTCAAATAGCCGGCGTCGGCCAGCCGCTGCACCATGCTGGTCACCGAAGCCTGCCGGACGTTGAGCGAGTGGGCGATGTCGACGACGCGCGCGTAGCCCTTGGCCTCCATCAATTCGTGGATGCGCTCCAGATAATCCTCGGCGCTCTGGCTGGGTGAGGATGGCATGCGGCGGCCACAGTCATACGCCGCAGGGCGCCCGCTGGCAAGGATGGCCATCCCCGGCCGCGGCAAGAATAGTGTTGTCTCGGGCGCGGGAAGAGGGTAGCCCTTACCCGTTCCGCTTCATTGGAAAGGGCGGCCTTTTTTTGACACCATGAGTACAACACCCGACGCTCCGAAGCACACCGCCGAGGAGATTTTTACGGCTTTGCAGAAGTCCGTGGAGACGGGAGAGCCCATCGAGGAGAGTCACAAGAATGCCCGTGGGCTGAACTTTCTGGGCCGCGACTTCTCCGGCATGGAGTTGACCGGAATGGATTTCACCGGCTGCGAGATGAGCCGCACGACCTTCTCCGGCGCCATCTGCCAGAACACGCTCTTTGACAGGGCCACGCTCTTCCAAGCCAAGCTCGACGACGGCGAATTCCTGGGGGCGAGCTTTGTGGAGGCCAATCTGGACGAGTGCTCGGGCAAGAACGCGGGCATGGGACAGACCAAACTCAATCATGCCAAGATGCGGCGCGCCAGCATGCCCGGCGCGACCTTCGTCAATGCGACGCTGGCCCACGCCGACATATCGCTGGCCAAGATGCCCAAGTCGCGCATGCTCGAGTCGGACTTGAGCCATCTGCACGCGTCGCAGGCGGACTTGAGCGGCTGCGACCTGCGCGAGTGCAATCTCGACCACGCCACGTTCAACAAGACCACGATGGTGGCGGCGCAGATGCGCGGGGCGCGCAACTACACCACCGCCTACTGGATTGGGGCGGACATCCGCGACGTGGACTTCGCCGGGGCCTACCTCGTGCGCCGGCACATCGTTGACGAAAACTACCTCGAAGAATTCCAGAAACAGAGCACCTATCACCAGTGGCTCTATCGGGTGTGGTGGCTCTCGTCGGACTGCGGCCGCAGCATTGGCCGGTGGACGTTGCTGCAGGTGGGCGTCGTGGCCTTCTTTGGATTGCTCTTCTATTCGATGGACGGCACCTCGGCCGGCATCAAGACCGACAAGCCGCTGGTGGAGGCGGGCTTTGCCACGGCGGGCGTCACCAACGGCATTTTTTCGGTGAACGGCGTGGAGATTGAGGTGAACGCGACCGAGCATTCCTTCGCCGACATTGCAGAAACGGTGGCGCAGGCGACCAAGAACATGGTCAAGCTGAGCTACGACGCAGCGGCCGACGTGGTCCAAATTCATGGTGAGGCCAAGTTCGAGGAGAACGCGACGACGCCGTCCAATTTCACCGTGGTGACCAAGCTCGGGCAGGATCCCTCGCAGAATTCGTATTGGGACAACACCGACCGGCGCTTGGGGGTGATCTCGCCGGACTTTGCCATTCCCGGAGACTTGGTGCGCACGTGGTACACCCCGCAGTATTACGCGGTGGTGGCAGCCACGACGCTGGGTTTTGGCGACGTGCTGCCCAAGTCCACGCGCGCGCAGGTCGTGACCAACCTGCTGACCATTTTCGGCTATTTCGGGCTGGGCGGTCTCATGACCATTCTGGGCAATCTGTTGGGTCGCCGCGGCGAATAGGCAGCGGGAATTGAAGGGCGCACATGGCTACAAAATTTTCATTCTTGGGCGACGTCGACGCCAAGGCCCGGCTCGCTGAAATCCTGGGCAATTTCGAGCTGCCGCGGTTTCGCAAGGCGATCTTCGAGACGCTGCGCCGCCTGCGCGATCCGGACAGCTCCAACAACCAGATTAGCCAGGTGATGTCCACCGACGCCGATCTGGTCTCGCGCGTCATGCGCACCGTCAACTCCACCGCGTACGCGCCGCGCTGCCCCATCACCTCGCTTGACCACGCCATCGCCATGATGGGCAACTCGGCGCTGGAGCGCATCGTGATGTGCATCGGCGCCCGGGCGACGATGCCCAGCAAGCTGCCCGCCTACCTCATTCTCAAGGACTTTTGGAAAACGGCGGGCAAACGCGCCGTGCTGGCCAAGGAGGTGGCCGACGCCACGATGCCCGCCAAGGCCAATTTGAGCTTCAGCGCGGGATTTTTGCAGGACATCAGCGTGCCACTCATCGCCGCCTCACGGGGCGATGCGTACAGCGCCGTGTACACCGCCGGTGCCAAAGGCGAGGCCGAACTGCACTTGCTGGAGAAGGAAGCCTTCGGGTGGGATCATGCCGAGCTGGGCACGATGGTGTGTTCGGAATGGGACATGCCCGAGGATCTGGCCGGCGCCATCATGCATCAGAACACGCCGGATAGCGCGCTTTGCCCGGCGCCCGTGGCCTACGTCTCCTCGCTCTGTGAATCGCATCCGGAATCGTGGAACGAGGATTTCACCCGTATTGTGAAAGACAAACACCCCGAGCTTAGCGAAGAGCGCATCCGGGAGATTGTCGCCCAATGCGGAGCCAAGGCTGACGAACTGGCCAAGATGCTGGGCTAGGGTGCGCGGGCTGCCCTCCCCTTGGAGGGATGTGGAAGGCGAAGGGGAGTCCTTTGGCTCACGGCGTCGGGGCGTGAGCCGGCGGGACGGATGGCAGCCCCAAAATTGTGCTTGTGAAAAGTGGCGCGTTACCTATTTTCTCCCCGCCGTTTGCACTTTGTTCGTGGGGTTTTTTTGTTCCTGCGACCTGTGCGCTAGACTGCGGATCCAAACAGGCATGAGACTGCTCGCAATGCTTTGGCTGATTTTGGTGGGGGCGCCCTGGGCGTTTGCCGCCGAGGGCAAGCCGCACGAGCTCTCGCCCAAGGCCACCATCCTCTGGGACTTCGGTTGGTTCGCCATCACCAACTCCATGGTGGTGACTTGGACGGTGGCGGCGCTGCTCATCGTGATCACCCAAGTGGCAATGTCGCGGGGCAACGCCGTGCCCACCGGCCTGCAGAATTTTTGGGAATGGCTCATCGAGGGGCTTCACGAGTTTCTGGAGGGACTGCTGGGCGCGCACCTCATCAAGGGCACCTTCTGGTTCTTCGCCTCGTTGTTCCTGTTCATCCTGTTCACAAACTGGTTTGGGCTGGTGCCCGGCGTGGGTACCGTGGGCTGGGGCGTGGTGGAAGACGGGCATTTCCACCTCACCGACCCGTGGATGCGCGGTGGCAACGCCGACCTCAACATGACCTCGGCGATGGCGCTGCTCTTCTTTGCCCTGTGGCTCTTCTGGTCCATCCGAGCGCTGGGCGTGGGCGGATTTCTGGCGCACATCTTTGGCGGCCAGGGTGGCACCGGCGCCATGCGCGTGTTTTTTGTCGCCATCTTCTTTTTCGTGGGGCTCATTGAGGTGATCTCGATTGCCTTCCGGCCGGTCTCGCTGAGCTTCCGGCTCTATGGCAACGTCTTTGCCGGCGAGAACATCCTTGAATCCATGCTGGCCCATCCGTGGCTGGGGTGGCTCCTGCCGCTCCCCTTTTATTTTCTGGAACTGCTCGTGGGTCTCGTGCAGGCGCTGGTGTTCACACTGCTGACGGCGGTGTTCACCTCGCTCATGATTGGGCAGGGGCACTCAGAACAGGGGCACGGCACCAAGGCGCCCGAGGGCGCGCCCGCCGGCCACTAGCGAAAACCATTTCGGCGCCGGACCGTGGCACACGCGGGGGCGCTGGATACAACAAAAAGGAAACAGCATATGTTCGCAGCACTGACTGGGAGTCTGCATATCGGCCTGGCTGCGTTGGGTTCCGCGATCGGCGTGGGGTTCATCGGCATGAAGGCCGCCGAAGCCACCGGGCGCAATCCCGGCGCCGCGGGTGAGATCCGGAACATGGCCATCATCTTTGCCGCACTGGCCGAGGGAGTCGTGTTCTTCGCGATCTTCCTGGTGAAGCAAGGCTAAAACCCGGTGGGCGCGCTCGTCGCGCCTGCCGCCAATTTAACATGATTGAGCACCTGTACGTTCTAGCGGCCGCCGTGGGCAACGCGACCGCGGAGGCCGGCAACGCGACGGCCGGCGAGAACCCGGCGCAGGCGCTGGCCCGGCAATTTGGCTGGGAGCCGCGCCTCTTTTTCTCCCAGGTCATCCTGTTCATCATTGTCGCCTTCGCGCTCAAGAAGCTGGCGTATGACAAGGTGCTGCAGACGCTGCACGAGCGCAAAACGCGCATTGCCGAGGGGCTGCACCACGCGCAGCGCATGCAGGAGCAGCTGACCGAGACGCAGAAGGCCCATGTCGAGGTCATCACGCAGGCCAGCACCCAGGCCACCAAACTCATCGAGGAAGCCCGCGAGCACGCCGACCGGTCGCGCGAAGAGCAGTTGGATCGCGCCAAGGCCGAGGCGGCGGAGATCGTCCGCAAGGCGCAGGAAGCCATCGCCGGCGAGCGCGCGAAGATGCTGGCGGAATTGAAGCGCGAAGTCGGCCGTCTTGTTGTGGAAACGACGGTGAAGGTGGCCGGCAAGGTGCTGACGGCCGAGGATCAGCGTCGCCTGATTGAACAGGCCAACAAGGAACTCGCCGCGTAGCTTTTTTAGAACGGCACTGATGAAGGGCAGCAAACAGACACGTCAAGACGCCAAGGCGCTCTTCCGAGCGTGCGTGGTCGGCGGCCGGCTCGATGAAGGGCGCGTGCGGGAAGCCGTTGCGAGCGTGCTTCGTGGGCGGCCGCGCGGGTACAGCGAGTTGCTGGGGCATTTCCGGCGGCTGGTGCGGCTGGAGCTGGATCGGTGCACCGCGCGCGTGGCCAGCGCCGTGCCGCTGGACGACGCGCAGCAAAGGGACGTGGCCGGCCGGCTGCGCCAATGGCGCGGTGCGGATCTCCGGGTGGAGTTTCGCGAAGAGGGCGCGCTCTTGGGTGGCTTGCGCGTGCAGGTGGGCAGTGATGTGGTGGACGGCACCGTGCGGGCGCGACTGGATGCGCTGGCCGGGGCTTTTGGCACCTAGGCGATTTTTTCAAAGACTATGAGCAACCTCCTCCAAGAAATCGAAGCGCAGATCACCGGGGCAAAGACGACGGCACAGCGGCACAACGTGGGCGTGGTGCGCCAGATTGCCGATGGCGTGGCGAAGATCGAGGGCCTTTCGGACTGCATGGCCAACGAGATGCTCGACTTTGGCAACGGCGTGACAGGCCTGGCGCTCAACCTCGAGGAAACCGAGGTGGGTGCCGTGATCTTGGGCGACTACCTCGCCGTGCGCGAAGGCCAGGAAGTGCGCACGACGGGCAGGCTGCTTCAGGTGCCCGTTGGCAAGGCCCTGCTGGGCCGGGTGGTGAATGCCCTGGGCCAGCCGCTGGACGGCAAGGGGCCCGTGGACGCCACGGATTTCTATCCCGTGGAGAAGATTGCGCCGGGCATCATCAAGCGCCGCCCGGTGAGCCAGCCGATGCAGACGGGCATCATGGCGGTGGACGCAATGATTCCCATCGGGCGCGGCCAGCGCGAGCTCATCATCGGCGACCGCGCCACGGGCAAGACGACCATCGGCATGGACACGATGATCAACAACGCGCGCATCAACAAGGCTGGCGCGGCGGCGGGCGAGAAGGACTTCCGCCCCCTGTACTCCATCTACGTTGCCATCGGGCAGAAGCAGTCCAACATTGCCCGCGTCATCACCGATCTGGAGCGTGAAGGCGCGCTCGAATACACGATTGTCATCGCGGCTTCGGCGTCGGACAGCGCCACCAACCAGTTTCTGGTTCCCTTTTCAGGTGCGGCCATGGGCGAGTGGTTCATGGACAACGGGATGGACGCGCTCATCATCTTTGACGACCTCTCCAAGCACGCCGTGGCGTACCGCCAGGTGTCGCTGGTCCTCAAGCGCCCCTCGGGCCGCGAGGCATACCCCGGCGATGTGTTCTATCTGCACTCTCGTCTGCTGGAGCGGGCCACCAAACTGTCCGATGCCAACGGCGCCGGTTCACTCACCGCGCTGCCGATCATTGAGACTCAGGAAGGCGATGTCTCGGCCTACATCCCGACCAATGTCATCTCCATCACCGATGGCCAGATCTACCTGCAGCCGGAGTTGTTCGCCGCTGGCGTGCGGCCAGCAGTGAATGTCGGTATCTCGGTGAGCCGCGTCGGTGGCAACGCCCAGATCAAGGCCATGAAGGAAGTGGCTGGCTCACTGCGCCTCGACTTGGCCGCCTTCCGCGAACTGGAAGCTTTTGCGCAGTTGGGCACCGAACTCGACACCTCCAGCCAGCGCCAATTGGACCGCGGCGGTCGAATGGTGGAGATGCTCAAGCAGGGCCAGTATGTGCCGATGGATGTGATCGATCAGTGCATCTCGATTTTCGCCGGTAGCAAGGGCATCCTCGACACCCTGCCAGTGAATCAGGTGCGCGAGTTCGAGACCGCGCTGCATGAACACCTGCGCACCACCGGTCGTGGTCTGCGGGAGCAACTGGTGCAGAAGCGTTCCTTCAAGGGACTAGAGGACCAGTTCCTCGCCGCCCTCAAGGCGTTCCGGCAGAACTGGAAGACCTGAGCTCCCCGTTCAGTTGGGGCAGGGGCCCCAGGCGGCCAGCAGTTGAGCGAGATCGCTGGCGTCGACCTGTGCATCGCCATCCATGTCGGCCAGCGCGCAAGACCCAGCGACTCCGAACTGAGCTAACAGCACCGCTAGGTCAGCCGATCCAACGGCAGCATCGCCATCGAAATCACCCGGGCAAGACTGGCCGGTCATCTCCACATCCACCAACAGTTGTCCCAGCGCCCGGGCCAAGCGGCGCTGCCCCCACGGCGTGAAGTGCGCCATGTCGTAGTGCGCGCACCATTCACCATCGAAGCAGCCGTGCCAGAGTTCCATGGCTCGGCGCAAGTTGATGAAGTGGATGTTTGGTTCGATGAGCGCCAAATCGGCCGCTACTCCGGCAGAGCGCGAGAAGCCGTCATGGAAGAACAGACTGGGAACGCTCGCCTCGCCCACCAGAATGATCGGCAGGCATGGGTCGTCCATCCACAGACGGACGCGCGCGATGAGTTGTTGGAGTCCAGCGTGGAAGGAGTCCGGCGTCGCCCCCGCAGAAGCGAAGTCGTTGGCTCCCAATTGGATCATGATCGCGTCTGGATCAATCGCCCGCAGCATCGGCCCGGCCTCTGAGTGAGTGTTCAGGTGCGATTGCACCGTGTAGCCGCCTTCGGAGAATGACTCGACCAGCAGCCCGCGCGGCGA
>SXGS01142403.1_pt1 | contig 46246 bp, 31 predicted proteins | sample 3174681 | NCBI WGS metagenome assembly SXGS01 (sample SAMN11356861, study PRJNA531348) | freshwater metagenome | isolation source: freshwater sample F1-80 | place: China: Fuxian Lake, Yuxi | collected 2017-12-25
GGTGCGAGGAGCGTGGGGCGCTCGTCGAGCCCGCGAGCGCCGCGCGGCGGATCACGGCGTCGGTGGGCGGCGCTGCGCGGATCGTCGCGGCGCTCGCGGCCCTCGTCGTGGTGGTCCTGGCGGCGGGCGCGAGCCGGGCCGAGGCGCCGGGGGATGCGCCCGAGGCCGCCGCGCGCCTGGACGTGCTGGTGATCAACTTGAACCTGTCCCGCGGCGCGGTGCCTGCCGTCGACAGGCTCTCCGAGGTCCTGTCCCGGCTGGCCCCCGGCGCGCGCGTCGAGGTGGCGCACTTTCTGGACCTCGACGAGGCCGCGCTCAAGGCGCGGGCGCCCCGGTCTGTCGTGCTCTCGCCCCAGAGCGAGCCCTGGTGGACCTACGACGCGGGCGATCTGGGCCGCCTCACCGGGCTGATCCGGGGCCTCGACGTGCCCGTGCTCGGGGTCTGCGGCGGCCACCAGCTCCTGGCGATGGCCTACGGCGGCGAGGTGGCGCCGATACGGGACAAGGCCGAGGGGGAGAGCTACGCGGGGATGTTCAAGGAGAAGGGGACGATCTCCATCCGGGTTGAGCGCGCCGATCCGCTCCTGGCAGGGATCGAGGTGGGCGCGCATCGCTCGGTCCACGCCTGGCACACCGAGGAGATCAAGCGCCTGCCGCCGGGCTTCGTGCTGCTGGCCACGGGTCGGGTGTCGCGCTTTCAGATGATCCGGCACGCCGACCGGCCGCTCTACGGGGTGCAGTTCCACCCCGAGTCGAGCCGGGCCACGGACCCCGTCAATGAGCGTATCTTGTTGAATTTCTTGAGGATCGCGCTGGGGTCGTGATCGTCGGCGTCGAGGGACACGGCGGGGAGCGCTCGGGCGATGAGCGTGCCATTTTTTTCCACAGGGTCGCCTTCTTGTCATCATCACGCTTTGCGAGATCAGGTCAAAAAACAGCCAGATCCGGTGAGATGTCGCTCGCTTGCCCAGGCGCCGGGTTTGGCGCCAGAGGTGGACAGACGAGGAGGGGGCAATAGCGGATGACAGCGCGGGGGGGCGGGTGGGGATCGCTGGTGCTGCCGGTGCTGCTGGGGGTGTCGTCGATCTCGGCGAATCAGGGCAGGTCGCGCTCTTCGAGCCACAGGGCCAGCTCGGAGGCCGACAGATCGAGGATCACATCGCCGAGCTGCTCGGGGCCGAGCGTGTCAAAGCGGCTCAACAGGGTCTGGTGCTCCTGCGGGCTCAGGGGCCGTCCCAGCCGCCGCTCAAACTGGTGAACCAGCGGACGCAGCCCTTGGGAGAGACCTTGGGAGAGGCCTTGGGAGAGGCCTTGGGCTTCGCCCTCGTCCTTGAGGGCTTGCTTGAGGCTGGGGACATGTTCGAGGAAGATGTGTGCGATGAGCTCGCGCCTCTTGAGGCGCTCGGGATCATCGGTTTCGGGGAAGTACTTCTTGATCTCGTCAATCTGGGGAATGGTCATGGGAAGCACCTCGATCATGCGGGTGAGCCACTCGAGTTCGCGGTGGTCGATCACCCACTTACCGAACTCGACGAGCCTGTTGTCGGTCCTTGCCAGAAGGAAGGGTATCAACTCGGGCACGAGCGGGAGCTTGTTGGCGACGATCCACAGGAAGTCGAAGGGGTAGGGACCGACGCGATAGACCCCCTGAGCGACTATTGTAAGGTCGCGCGCCCTCGAAAGCCACCTGGGCAGGTGAGGGGCGATCAACCACAAGGGCATCTCGGCGGCCCACTTGCTCTCTTTGTCTTTGTGCTCGCGGCGCTCAACCTCGCGGGCTTGACGGCGGAGCAAGGCCCTGTCGAAGCGGCGGCGGTCGAGCTTGTCGCCCCCGAGCTTGAGCTCGATGACGATCTCGTCCTCGTCGGCCAGACACCAAGGAGCGGCCAGGTGGGCCAGGGCCGCTTTGTCGCCGACGAGCAGGCGGCCATCGGCTCTCACTTCGTTCAGGGGCGTCTCAGGGGGGATGATGAAGGAGCAGGCCTGGTGGGTGATCGAGCCCGTCTCTTCGGAGAAGATGAGCTTGGCGTGCTGGTCGAGCTTTCCCATCGGCTCTCCACGTCCTCGGGGTTCATCGATCCCGCAACTTCCCTCGCCTTCGCTCCTGGGTCAAGGGCGTCCGCGCTCCCAAGGCGTCGATCCCCAGCGCGCGGAAAAGACATGCGCTCAGGAGGGGAGGGCTGGATCGGTGGCTCATTTTCGGAGAAAGTCCAGTCACACAAGTGATGTAGCCTGCTCCAAAGGATCGAGGTCGCGGCGAGGGGCTTGAGCAAGACGATCCCGGTGATCGACAGGACGATCCGAAGAGAGCGTCCACGGGGGACGAAGCGATGAGGGGAGCCACGGCAAGGAAAACGATCGCAAGAGATTGGGCGACACAAAGGCCAACCCGCAAGGGTAAGGCGTGGGTGTCGTCGGGGGCGCCGCTCGTGTCGTCGGGTGGGTCGATCGTGCCGCGCGTGCCGTCGGGGGCGTCGCTCTCGGCGTCCCTGGGGCTGGTGGCGGCGTCGATCGCGGCGGCGCTGCTGCTGGGGAGCTGCACGCCCCGGCCTTTGAAGGGCGAGGGCGGGCCGGACCCCACGGCGGAAGGTGGAGGGCCCGTGACGCGCGGGGATCGGGGGGGCCGGGTGGTGTACGAGGCGCCGCCGGGCGGGCGCGGGGGCTTCGAGGGGCGGGTGACGCTCTACGAGCGCTCGCTGGCGGTGGTGATCGGGATCGACGATTACGAGGTCGCGCGGCCGAAGCTGACCGGCGCTGTGCGGGACGCGCGGGCGGTGGCGAGGGGCCTTGAGGCGCACGGCTTCGAGGTGACGCTCCTGCTCGATGACGCGGCCACGAGGGGCAAGATCGCCGAGGTGCTGACCAACACCTTCCGGCTCAAGGTCCGCCGTGGGGATCGGGTGCTGATCTACTTCGCCGGGCACGGCACGACGCTGGGCGCTGGGGCGTCGGAGATCGGCTACCTGATGCCGGTGGAGGGTCGGATGGAGTCGGCCGCAGGCACGGGGATCTCGATGCGCGAGCTTCAGGACTGGCTGTCGACCTACGACAGCGATCACGTCATGCTGGTGACGGACGCGTGCTACTCGGGGCTGGCGATCCCGGACGGCCTGGTGCGAAGCGCCAGCCTGGAGGCGCTGCCGGATTACTATCGCAAGGTGCTCGGCAAGCCGATCCGGATGACGCTCTCGGCCGGCAGCCGCGACGAGCAGGCCTTCGACAACTACAAGGATCACGGGCTCTTCACCTTCTACTTCCTGGCGGGCCTGGAGCGCGGGGAGGATCTCAACGGCGACGGCGGCGTCACAGGCGCGGACATAGACGGCGACGGCCTCGTGACCGGCGACGAGCTCGCGACCTTCATCAAGCTGCATGTCCCGAAGACGGCCGCCTCCCTCGGCCACGATCAGCACCCCCAATGGGGGCGCAAGGGCGACGGCGAGTACTTCTTCCTCGCCCGTCGCCCGACCCCCAGCGTCTCTTCCGACCCCAGTCCCGATCCCGATGTGCGCCCTGAACCCGACCCCGAACCCGAACCCGAACCCGAGCCAAGGGGCAAGAAGGCCATCCTCACGATCCGTTCGGAGCCCTCGGGGCTGGAGATCTGGCTCGACGGCAAGAGCCGAGGCCCGGCGCCCTTGGAGAGCCTGGTCGTGGACGTCGGATCGCGGCGCGTTGAGATCAAGGACAAGTGCCAGGTGGCCGAAGCGAAGCAGATCAAGCTCGAAGCGGGCGAGCAGGGAACGGTCACGATCAAGGCGCGACCCCGCGAGGGGTCGCTCAAGGTTCAAGTCTTTGATCCCAAAGGCAATGAGGTGGCCGCCGATGTGTTTGTAGACGGCGCGAAGCTGGGCCAGTCGCTCGAGAGCTTCAAGCTGCCAGTGTGCTCGAAGCAGCTGGAGATCGTCCACGGCACCCACGGCAAGTTGCAGTCGGCGCTGGCGCTCCAAGAGGATCGCAGCGCCGAGCTTGTCTTGCGCTTCGACAAGCCGCCAGGGGTCGAGGGCTTCGTCCTGATCGAGAAGGGGACCTTCACGATGGGCTCGCCCGACGACGAGGTGGCTCGAGACGACGATGAAACGCAGCACAAGGCGACGCTGACGCGGTCATTCTGGATGCAGAAGACGGAGGTGACGCAGCGGCAATGGCGCGCGTTGATGGGCAACAATCCATCGTCCTTTTCCTCCTGTGGGGAGGAGTGTCCGGTGGAGAATGTCAACTGGTGGGAGGCGCTGGCCTTCGCCAACGCGCTGAGCAGAAAGGAGGGTCTGAAGGAGTGTTTCGAGTTAACGGGGTGCAACAAGGCTCCAGGCGAGGACATGGAGTGCTCGGGCGTGAGGGTCACGGCGCCAGGAGGCGATGTAACCAGGTGCGAGGGATACCGTTTGCCCACGGAGGCTGAGTGGGAGCGTGCGGCTCGTGGTGGGACGCAGACGGCCTTCTTCAACGGGGGCATCTTGGACGCGCTCAAGGATCCCAACATGGACAAGGCAGGTTGGTACGATAATAACGCAGGAGAAAAGACGCACCCGGTGGGACAAAAGCTAGCCAATGGGTTCGGCCTGTATGACGTCCACGGCAATGTGTGGGAGTGGGTCTGGGATGTGTATCGTGAGGACTACGCATCTCTTGGAGGCACTGATCCAGCGAACAATAGTTCAGGTTCTGCCCGCGTCGTTCGCGGCGGGTCGTGGTTCAACGCCGCGCGGACCTGCGCCGCGGCTAATCGCAGCTTCTACGACCCCGGCGTCCCCGGCGACCGCTTCAACTTCCTCGGCTTTCGCCTCTCCAGGTCCACTGACAACTGAACGTTTGGATCGCTGGAGAAAGAGTCTCACATGTCGAGGGAGAGGCCCCCGGCGGCGGCGGGCACCTCAGGCGCAGCGTAAGCCGACGGGTTTGCCGGGCCCTGATCGGGTCCGGCTGCACCCGCGGCTACGATCGTGCCGACGGCGTCTCATGCCGACGGCGTCTCGCCCCTGCCGGGGCTCTCAAGTGCGTATCCCGTCTCGGTGAAATCGAAAGGCCAAGGCAGATTGCAGCCCCGAGGCGCCAGACAACAACCGACCGATTGGTCTTGTCGGTTCGTTGTCTCATCCGCCCCGCCCCATCGGGGCGGCTCGGTAATTGGAGCCCCGCAGGGGCGAGACGCCGTCGGCATGATCGTAGCCGCGTGGTGCAGCCGCGACAGCGGCAAACCCGTCGGTCCCCGGAAGGACCGTGTATCCATCCAACAACGCCCACCCGCCGGGATCGACTCGTCCCTCAACCCGTCGGTCGGCGGGGGGGCCGCGTGTCCACCCATCGGAGGCAACCCTTCGATCGTCGGTCGACGGGAGGATCGTGTGTCCACTCAACGGGCCGACCCGTCGGGGTCTTGTTCCCGACGGGGTCTTGTGTCTTGCGGGGCGGGGTGTCGGGGGGAGCGGTCGTCTGGACAAGGGCGGCGCGATCCGGCACAGTCCGGCGTTGACGACGGCAAGCTTGAGGAGGTCTGAGGGTGGCGAGGAGAGGCAAGGCGAGGACGGTGCTGTTGACGGGCTTCCCGGGCTTTCTGGGGCGGCGCTTGCTGGAGGCGTTGGCCAGGGAGGGGGTCGGCGACAGGTTCGTGTTGCTGGTTCAGGAGCGGATGGTGGAGGCGGCCGAGGCGTCGCTGGCGTCGCTTGGGGAGTCGATCGAGGGCTTCGCGGGGCGCTGGGAGCTTGTGGTGGGCGACATCTCGCAGCGTCGGCTGGGGTTGGAGCCGGAGGCCTATGATGCGCTTGCGGATCGGGTGACGCGGGTCTGGCACCTGGCGGCGCTCTACAACCTGGCGGTGGAGGAGCAGCTGGCCTACCGGGTCAACGTGGTCGGCACGGTCAACGTGCTGGATTTTTGCGAGCGGGCGCGGGAGTTCGAGCGGCTGAACTACGTCTCGACGTCGTACGTGTCGGGCTCGCGGCAGGGCTTGATCCGCGAGGTGGAGCTGGACGAGGGTCAGGGCTTCAAGAATCACTACGAGAGCACGAAGTTCTGGGCGGAGGTGGAGGTGCAGCGGCGGCTGGACAGGCTGCCGGCGGTGATCTTCAGGCCTGGGATCGTGGTGGGGGACTCGCGCACGGGCGAGACGGACAAGTACGACGGCCCTTATACGTTGATGCGCTTCATCATGAAGATGCCGGACGGCGCGCCGATGCTCAACATCGGGGACGGGGAGTCGCTGGTCAACATCGTGCCGGTGGACTATGCGATCGCGGCGATGGTGGCGATCGCGGGTCAGGAGGGCGCGGTGGGGCAGGTCTTCCACATCGCGGACCCGAACCCGATGCGGGCCAGGGATCTGGTGTCGTTGATCCTGGAGACGATGGGCAAGGCGCCGCCGATGGGCCGGGTGCCGCCGCTGCTGGTCGACGCGCTGATGAGGCTCAAGCCCTTGCGGGAGCTCGTGGACGTGCCCAGGGAGGCGATCGTCTACTTCAACCACAACGCGCGCTACGACACGGCCAACACGCAGGACGCTCTGGAGGACACGCCGCTGCGCTGTCCGCACATCTCGACCTACCTGGACGTCTTGATCAACTACCTTGAGCGCAACCCGGACAGGCCGCGTCCGGTCTGAACGTTTGATGCCTGAACGGGTGTTGCATTTTTTGCTGTTCAGCCGAGTCGTGAGGCGCTAGGATGCGTTGCGTCTTGACGATCAAGCCCTTGGAGAGGTGACAGATGGGTGAGGCCCTTCGTTTGCCGGTCGAGCGGCGTTATCCGGAAGAGTTTGCGGCGTTGCTCTTCAACGACAAGGACGTGAAGCCGCCGGGTTGGAGGATGTCGCCGAGGTCGGTGGAGACCTTCATCCTGGGGAGCCAGGGTCGGGAGCTGGAGTACGAGGAGGGCGGTGAGGCGCGCAAGGCGGTCATCAGCAAGAAGTTCTATGGGGACGACGTGCTGGTGCAGCGTGCGATCGTGACGCTGGCCTCGGATCGGGGTCTGTTGCTGGTGGGTGAGCCCGGGACGGCCAAGAGCTGGTTGAGCGAGCACCTGTCGGCGGCGGTCAGCGGCGACAGCATGCTGGCGATCCAGGGCAGCGCGGGGATCACCGAGGATCAGATCAAGTACTCGTGGAACTACGCGATGTTGCTGGCCGAGGGTCCGTCGAAGCGGGCGCTGGTGCCGGCGCCGCTCTACATCGGGATGCGGGACGGCAAGCTGGTGCGCTTCGAGGAGATCACGCGGACGCCGCACGAGGTGCAGGACTCGCTCCTGTCGTGCATGAGCGACAAGGTGTTGATCGTGCCGGAGCTCTCGGGGGAGGACGGGTCGGTGCTGGCGTCGCGGGGCTTCAACGTCATCGGGACGGCCAACACGCGGGATCGGGGCGTCAACGAGATGTCGTCGGCGCTCAAGCGTCGGTTCAACTTCGAGACGGTGCCGCCGGTCGAGGATCTGATGGACGAGATGCGGATCGTGCGCAGCCAGGTCAGCAGCCTGCTGGAGAGCAGCAAGATCGAGGCGACGGCGATGGGCGACGACGTGCTGGAGCTGCTGGTGACGACCTTCCACGAGCTGAGGCGGGGTCAGACGACGGACGGGATCAAGGTGGAGGCGGCCTCCAGCATGATGTCGACGGCGGAGGCCGTCTCGGTGGGCTTGCACTCGACGCTCTTTGCCAGCTTCTTTGGCAGCCGCAAGGTCGATCCGGAGCACGTGGTCATCAACCTGACGGGGGCCGTGGTCAAGGAGAACCGCGACGATCTGAAGATCCTGCGCAACTACTGGGAGGTGGCGGTCAAGCCTCGGGCCAACAAGGAGCTGGGGCTCTGGAAGGCCTACTACAAGGCGCGCAAGTATTTGAAATAGACTGGCTTTCATTGGGTCATGGCGAGGTGTCCGGCCGCCCCTGCGAGGCGGCCTCGATCCGAAGGCGGTGAGGGCGTGGTCGGGGCTGTGGGCGGGGTCGAGCGACAAGGCGGGCGAGCGGGCCCGGGTTCAGCGGTCGGTGGCTGAGGGCGTGCGGGGAGAGAGCGGGCGAGCGGCATGGCGACGCGAACGAAGAAGGCGCTGACGGTGGCAGAGGCCGTCGATGAGATCATGGCGGACCCGCGCGTGATCTACTTCCCGGTCTTTCACTTCAGCCCGGTGTGCGCCTTCCAGGTCAAGCGCCTCATCGAGGAGGTCCGGCCTGTCGCGGTGCTGGTCGAGGGGCCAGACGACGCCAACGATCTGATCCGGCACGTCATCCACGAGGACACCTGGGCGCCCTTTACGATCTTGTCGTCCTTTGTGGACAAGAAGAACATCTTTGGCCTCAACGGGGTGTTGAGCCCGAACGAGGAGACGCCGGCGCGCTATCGGTCGTGGTGGCCGGCGACGCCCTACAGCCCGGAGTACGTGGCGCTCAAGGAGGGGGCGAGGGTCGGCGCGGAGCTGTCCTTCTTCGACGTCCCGCTCACGGCGCGTATCCCGCACCGCCACGTCCCACGGCAGGAGGCCGCGGAGCGCGTGGACAACTGGGCGATGTCGCAGTGGCAGTACTCGGACGTGCTGCGTCGGCGCCAGCGGCGGCGATCCTTCGATGAGTTCTGCAATGCGAACTTCGAGGTCATCGGCCACAAGCTGGAGCCGCGGGCCTTCATGCGGCTGCTGCTGACCTATTGCTACTGCGGTCGTCAGATGGCCGGCGACGAGGGCGCCGAGGCCCAGTACCACATGTTGCGCGAGGGGCACATGCGGTGGTGGATCGACGAGACGCTCAAGAAGCACAAGGAGGGGGTGGTGCTGGTGGTGGCCGGCGGCAGCCACTCGGCGGTGCTCAAGTGGACGAAGCGCCAGCGGGTCAAGGTCAAGAAGGACGCCAACCTGGAGACGGTGCTGGCGGCGCACTCGTACCGTGCGCTGGCGAACCTCTACGAGCTCAACCGGATGCCGGGCTACGGGCAGATGGTCTGGGACGAGCTGGAGTCGGGGGGTGAGGAGCCCTTCAACGCGGCGGCGACGCGGACGTTGCTGGAGGTCATGCGCAAGGCGCGGGCTGGCGGCGAGGGGGTCAGCACGGCGGACTCGGTGGGGGCCTATGGGGTGGCGCGCAACCTGGCGACCTTGAGGGGCAACGCGGAGATCACGCGGCAGGATCTGGTCGACGCGATCCAGATGGGCTACGTCAAGGGCGACGTGCGGGTGAAGGGCGCGGGCGTGGAGCTGGCCTCGCGGGCGATCATGATCGGGGACCGTCTCGGTCGCGTGACCAGCGAGGCGGGTCAGGCGCCGATGATCCGGGATTATTACGAGTCGTGCCGGGCCCACAAGCTGGTGGTGACGGGGGAGAAGAAGATCGTCAAGTGCGATCTGCACAAGCAGGAGGCCCACAAGATCAAGAGCGCCTTCCTGCACCAGTGCAACTTCCTGGGCGTGCCGATGTTCGATCGCATCGACGACAAGTACGATTACCGCACGGGGTCCTACGCGGGGTTCTACAAGGGGCCGGATCTGGTCTCTGGGGAGAACATGCACCTCATTACGGAGACGTGGGGGATCAAGTGGGTCGAGGGGGTGGACGACAAGCTGCTGGAGATCTCGGCGCTGGGGGCTTCGGTGGCGCAGGCGGCGGGGACGTGGCTCGCGGAGCAGCTCGTGTCGGCGGCCGGCAATGCGAGCGAGACGACGAAGTTGCTCTTGCGCTGCGCGCAGATGATGTTGCTGGACACCTTCGACGAGGTGTTGACGGCGGTTGAGGACGCCATCGTCGTGGATGGGTCCTTCGGGAGCCTGATCAAGGCGCTTCACAACTTCGTCGTGCTCTACAGCTACCGGGACACGGTGGCGACGCAGGGGCTCGACCGTCTGCTTCAGACGATCGTGGTGCTCTTCAACAAGGCCGTCAGCGTCCTGCCGGGGATCGCCAACGCCAGCACGCCGGAGGAGGTCGCCGAGCAGCTTGGGCACCTTCAGACGCTGGTGCGGGTGACCTTGACCTTCGAAGGGGTGATGCTCGATCGCCAGCATCTCATTGAGAGGATTCAGGAAATGGTCCTGGTGGAGGAGGGCGCGGCGTCGATCCGGGGTGCGGGCTTCGGGGTCCTGTTCTCGTTCGGGGCGACGCGCGAGAAGATCGTGGCGCGGGAGCTCAACGGCTACCTGATGGGAGGGGTGGAGCAGGTGCGTCGGGCGGGGTCCTTTCTGGACGGGCTGTTCATGAGTTCGAAGAACATCTTCATGGGCAGCCCTCGGCTCTTGAGGGCGATCAACGGGGTGCTCAAGGAGCTGGACTGGGAGACCTTCAAGATCATCCTGCCGGATCTGCGCCGGGCCTTCACGCAGTTCATCCCCTCGGAGATCGACGACATCTCGGTGCGGGTCAGCGAGGAGATCGGGATAGACGAGCCGCCGGCGGTCGACGCGCCGGTGCCGGAGTCGCTGGCCAGGGTGTCGGCGGCGGCGGACGCGCGGGTCAGGGCGCTGCTGGCCGGCTGGCTCCAGGGGCCGCAGGAGTGTTCACCGTGAAGGATCCCACCCCCAACCCCTCGGCCTTCGAGCCCGAGGACGATCAGGAAATCGAGGGCGCCTCGCCGGTTCAGGTCGAGCAGGCGATGCGCTGGCGGTTGATCCTGGGTCGCTTCTCGGAGGATCGGCTGGGCTACGACAGGCTCCAGGGCGCGTGCGGCCTCGGCGAGGGCGAGGGCGTCGGGCTTGGGGGGATGATGGCCGAGGCGCGGCGGATGGAGGCGCCGCTGGAGTACATCTACGACAGGGAGCACGCCAAGCGCTCGCACCGTCAGGCGAGTCCGGGCGGCGGAGGGGGGTTGAGCGTGCCGGCGTGGCTCAAGTCGGTGCGGGAGCTCTTTCCGCAAGAGGCCGTGCAGGTGATGGAGGGCGACGCGCTGCACCGCTACGGGATGAAGGAGCTGGTGACGGACGCGGAGATCCTGCGCAATGCGGAGCCGACCGAGGATCTGCTCAAGGCCATCCTGCAGTTCAAGCACATGATGAAGGGGGACGTCCTCAAGGCCGCCCGCGAGGTGATCGACGCGGTGGTCAAGCAGCTGGCCGACAAGCTGCTCAACGACTGCGGCCCGGCGCTGCACGGGGTGGTGGACCCGGATCAGCGGCCGCCGATGCGGACCTTCCGCAACACCGACTGGCGCAAGACCGTCCGCCGCAACCTCAAGAACTGGGACCCCGAGCAGGACAGGCTGGTCGTCGAGCGGGTCTTCTTCAAGCACCGGCAGAAGAAGAAGAGCGCCTGGGATATCATCATTGCCGTCGATCAGTCCGGTTCGATGACCGACAGCCTGATTCACAGCGCCGTCATGGCGGGGATCTTCGCCTCGCTGCCCTCGGTCTCGGTCAAGCTCATCCTGTGGGATCACCGGGTGATGGACGTCTCGCACCTGGTCGACGACCCGCTGGAGATCCTGATGGGGTGCCAGCTCGGGGGCGGCACGCAGATGTTGCCGGCGATGCAGTACAGCGCGGGGCTGATCACGGAGCCGACGCGGACGCTCTTCGTGCTCTTGAGCGACTGGTACGTCTGGGGCGAGCAGGAGCAGTGTCTGGCGATGGCGCACGCGCTGAGGGAGGCGGGGGTGACGTGCATCGGCCTGAGCGCGCTGGACGCGGACTGTCGGCCGATTTTTGACGAGCGCTTCGCGCGCCAGCTGGCCGACTGCGGCTGGTTCGTGGCGGCGTTGACGCCGAGGAAGCTGGCCGAGCACGTCGGCAAGATCCTTGCGTGAGGGGGGGATGAGCGAGGCACTGAACAAGCGCGAGCGGGACACGCTCGGCCGGATGTCCACGGCGCTGGACTCCATCGACCGGCTGCTGGTGCGGCTGGGGCTGCAAGGGCTCCAGCGGATGACGGCGACGAGCGTGACCGAGCTGCAGGCCCTGGAGCAGACCGCGCACAACGCGGCGCTGGTCAACGTCGAGCGTCAGCTCAACCTCCTGCAGACCTACGTTCAGCGCTACCTGGACAAGGATCCGCTCTTCAACATGGGCCAGTACGCCGGGACCATCAACCGGCTCTGGCTGCTGAACCTGGCGGCGCGGCGGAGCTTCGAGCAGGGTCAGGCGCCCTCGGCCATGATCGACGTGCTGGGCGAGGCGAGGCGCAGCTACACGACCGTCGAGCGGCCGCTGATGCTCCAGCCGCTGGGGGCCTCGGGCTGGGTCAGCGACACGGACTTCGTCGGCGTGACGATCTACTTCTTTGTCGACGGGATGCCCGGGACGATCTACCAGGCCTCCAACGCCAAGCCGACGGCCTACTTCGGCACCGACCCCAGGGGGCTGTTGCGCCAGTCCATCAGCGACTACGTCACCTTCAGCATCCACGACATGGCCCACAGCGCCTTTGAGTTCCGCAATGCGAAGGTCTCGCGCGACGGTCGCCTGAGCCTTCACAAGGATCTGTACGTCAAGAAGGCCCCCTACATCGGCGCGCGGGCTTATGGGGCGCTGGCCTGCCGGACCTGGATCGAGCTCTCGGAGCGGCTCAAGGCCGCCGAGGCCAACCCGATCAGCGGCGGGGGGGTCACCTACGTCTTCATCGCGCCGGCCAGCCTCGGGGATCTGTCCATCGACGAGAAGGGCGCCCGAGCCCACGGGGAGGTCTTTGACGCGCGAGGCGCCCAGCTCACCCTGGAGGTGGCGCTGCGCAAGGAGAACAACTTCCTGATCGACAACCTGGAGCTGCTCTTCGGCGCGCCGACCAACGTCCCCGAGAAGGGGACAGCGAGAGGCCCGAAGGCGAGCGCGCCCCGGCCAGACGCCTTCTTCGGGACGGCCTGGATCTCGGGCGGCCAGCTGAAGTTCTTCCCCTACACGGCGATCTACAACCAGGCCGTGATCCTCAACGATCACGGCAAGCAGCGGGTCAACGAGATCCACCTCTCGCTGGAGTCGCTCAAGGACGTCCGCGCCGACGAGGACAGGGGCGGCGACGAGGACAAGGGTCCGGTGCGCAAGCGCAAGAAGGTCTGAAGGGGAGGCCGGGGGGAGAGCCGCCGATGAGCATCGAAGACAACCTCAGGGGTCTTGACGCCGCCATGGCCGAGGCCGACGGCCGCGCCGAGGCGGTCCGGGCGAGCTACGCGGGATCGGTCGGCGCGGAGATCGGGGCTGCGGAGCTGGAGGACGTGGCGCGGGGGGCGCGGCTCGTCGACCGCTTCTTGAGCGACGTGGACGAGGCCCTCAAGCAGATCTTCGTCGCGGGGCTGGCCTACCCGGACCCGGAGCTGCCCGACGAGCTCAACGCCCTGGCCGAGCGGGCCAGCCGCCACGGCCTGGCCTCGGCCGTGGCGCACCTGAGCCGGCTGGCGGTGCTGGTCGAGGCGATCTCGGCGCAGCGCGATCTGCTCGTGCGGCACGACTTCGCCCAGCGCGCCTGGGATGAGACGCAGCGCTTCGTGGCGTGGCTGAGGATGTTCCGCGTCGAGCACGATCACCTCGTCGTCCAGGGCAAGCTCGCGGCGCAGTCCGTCGGCGCCGTCGAGCACCGCAGGGTCACCTACCCCGCCCGCACGATGAGCGTCTGGCCCGTGGGCATGGAGCTGGACGCGGGGGGCCGCCTCGTGATCTTCGCCCGCGATCTGGACTCCAGGCTGGTGGTCCTGCTGCGCGATCACCTGGCCGATTTTGACCCGGAGTCGCCGCTGACCTCGCGCGCCATCAGCCGGCTCTTTCAGGACTCCATCGTGCTCGGCGACGTCCTTCGCAACGTCATCCGCCTGGAAGACCACCCGGTGGTGACCCGCGCCCGGGCGCTGCTCTTCCGGCCGGCCTTCCAGGCCATCCCGAAGCTGCGCCCGGTCGGCGACCGCTTCACCGCCCCGGCGCTGCCCACGATGCCGCTGTCGCCCTCGGGCGCCCCCGCGCCGATCGTCAGCGACGGCCCTGCCCGCCTGTCGCTGCGCGCCCGCCTCGACGGCGGCGCGCTCGTGGTCGAGACGCTGGCCGGGGCCCGGGTGCCGCTGTCGCTCTCCACGCAGACGCTGCGCCACAACCTCACCAAGCTCATGATCCGCGAGGCCGCCGCCTGCGTCGAGCTCGACGCCGTCCTGCTGCCCAGAGACGAGGAGCTGCTCATCCTCAACGTCACGACGCCGCTCGAAGGGGTCACCTTCCCGGCCTACGATCCCTCCCTCTTCAAGATCGCCAACACCGTCCTGGCGCGCGCCGCCGACGCGACGGCCGAGGCCCTGACGCACGCGCCGATCAAGGCCGCGTGGCTGCGCTGCGCCGCCTACCTCCCCGGCGGCGTGACCCCCGAGCAGGTCGACGATCTCCTCGGGCAACTCGCCGGGCTCAAGGCGTCGGCCTTGTCCGATCACTATCTCCTTGAACTGTCACGCTATTTTGTGGGCGGCGAGGGCGAGCCGGAGGGCCTGGAGCACACCCTGCGGCGCACCCTTCAGCTCGCCGCGCTGCCCGAGGGCGCCTCCGTCGACCTCGGCGCCCTGGCCCACGTCCTCGGCCTCCCCGAGCGAGCCACCTCGCCGGTCGACCTCAGGCTCATCGACGGCGACGCGATCTACAAGGCCGTCTGGATGGCCTTCGAGCGCGACCTCATCGAGTCGCTGGAGGTCGAGCTGGACGCCGTCTACAAGGCCCGCTACGCCGGCGAGCTCAAGAACCCGACGCCGGGCGACGTGTGCGCCCGCGCGCTGATGATGGCCATCTTCGAGCGCCTGGTGCAGGACGAGGACGTCGCGGCCGAGGCGCGGCCCTCGACCCAGTTCCTGCGGGCCTTCATCAACGATCTCAACCCAGGCGGCGCGCGCGCGAAGAAGACCCCCATGCCCGAACCCCTGGAGATCTTCTGGTACGGCGACACCCTGGCCGTCCTGACCGCCGGAGATCGCCTCGGCTCCCCCGTCTCGAAGCTCGGCCTGTCACGAGAGGTGATCACCCGCGCCTGTGTCGACGCCCTCCACGCCTGGAGGACCTCGGAGGCGGCCTCTCTGGCCGTGATCGAGCGCGCCGCCGAGGCGATCCTCCTGGCCGTCTCGTCGGACGTCAAGGGCGTCATCCTCACCTGATCCCAGGTCTGTCGACGTGATTCATCAATGATGACGCGATCTTCGGGCACCGCGCCCGCCGATCACGGCGCGGGCTGGCCTTTGGCGTGTCGGTCGAGGCATGATGTGGGCGGACCAGCTCTCGCATGAGGTCACCATGAAGCGCTCCCTCCACCTCGTCGCCCTCTCGCTGTGCTTGATCCTCGGGAGCCCGGCTTTGGCCGAGGGTCCGGCGTCGGCGCTCAAGAAGTCCCAGGTCAAGCTCGCCGAGCAGGGCGCCAAGGCCGCGCAGAAGGGGCAGCACGCCCAGGCGATCCGGCACTACGAGGCGGCGCTGCGGCAGGGAGAGGCCAACAGCCTGCACCTGGCGGTGGGGCGGTCGCGGGGGGCGCTGGGTCAGTGCGCGGCGGCCGAGGCCAGCTTCCAGCGGGCGGCCGGGGCGCCGGAGGTGGCGCCCTTGGAGGCGCTCAGGGCGTCGATCGACGAGGCGCGGGCGTCGCTGAGGGCCACCTGCCCCAGCCTCCTGACCGTCGAGTGCGATCCTGCGGACATGGTCTTGAAGGTCGACGGTCATCGGCTGGCCTGCGGTGTGGTCGTGGCCCTGGCGCCGGGGATCGCCAAGGTCGTCGGGGAGGCCTTCGGCGGGAGCGTCGTTCAAGAGGTCGACCTCAAGCCCAAGGCCAGGGTGACGCTGAAGATGGCGATCGAGGGGCCGTCGATGTTCAAGGAGCCTTCGGACGATGTCCACCGGCCTTGACGCGGGCTACGGTGCGGGGGGGATGGGATCGACGGGCGGCGCAGGGTCGTTTGCGGCAGGGTCGTGGAGGGCGGCGCCGAGGTTCGGTCGTGTGAGCAGCGCGAAGGCGTCCTTGCCGCGCTCGACGATGTCGAAGGAGCAGCCCGTGCGGAACCAGTGCCTCAGCTCGGCGCGGATGACGCCGAGGATGGCGCCGGCCTGGACGCGGGCGAGGGCGAGCTGATCCGGGTCGTCGGAGCCTCCGGCCAGCGTGCGGTGGATGGCCTCCTCCCACTGGAGGTCGAGCTGGAGGTCGTAGGCCAGCAGGTGCTTGGATCGGAGGATGATCTGGTACTGCTGAAGGACGACGTCGCGGTCGGCCATGAAGTCGGCGGCCATCTCCAGGCAGACGCGGGTGACGCGCTCGAAGCGGGGTTCGGCGGGGAGGGGTTGTTCGAGGAGGGTCTTGAAGCGGGCGAGTCGAGCCTCCTGGTTGACGAAGAAGGCCCCTTCCTTGGTGGGGAAGTATCGGAAGAAGGTGCGAGAGGAGATCCCGGCTTCGTGAGCGATGGCGTCGATGGTGGTCTCATCGAAGCCGTCCTGGAGGAAGCGGCGCAGCGAGACCTCGGCCAGCTCTCGCATGTTGCGGCGTCTGTTGCGTTCGCGCAGGCTCATGGGTTGACTGTCGATGGTTCAGGGAGGGGGGTGGGAGGGGTCATTCGAGGGGCTTGACCTTGGGCTTGTCGCCGTCGAGGGCTTGGACCTTGGGTTTGCCGCCGCCGTCGAGGGCCTCGATCCTGGGCTTGGCGCCGCCGTCGAGGGCGGTGATGTTGGGCTTTCGTTTGTCGGTGGAGGCCTTGGGGTCGGCGGATTTGTCGGCGACGGGGGGGGACTTGTCGGCGTCCTCGGCGGGGATGAGGGGCTTTCGGGCGTTGTCGTCGCTGGCCTCGGTGATGCGGGGCTCCCGTGGGTTGGTGTTGTTCGGGAGTCGCCGTGCGGCTGCGCGGTTGTCGCGCTTCGGCTCCTGGGCGATGTCCTCGGGCGCGTCGTCCTTCTTCGGGTCGACCTGGGGGTCGTTTTCGGCGACGGGGGAGAGGGGCTTGAAGTCGATGTTCCAGTCGTCGCCGCCGTCGGGGATGTTGGCGGTGGTGAAGAGGCGGGTGACGGCCTGGTGTCCGTCGAGCTTGACGGTGTAGCGGACCTCGGCCTCTTCGGAGGAGATGTCGATCACCATGGGCGTCTCGCCGATGGGGTTCTCGTCGCGGTAGATGGTGCCGCCGTTGGGGACGCTGGTGATGGTGATCCGCGCCTGTCGGTTGACGGCGGGATCCTCGACGTCGTCCTCGGGGGCTGGGGAGGCGGCGGCCTGGATGGCCTGGGAGTTGTTGTCCTCAGGTCGGGCGAAGATGAAGCCAGTGACCCCGGCGATGGCGATGAGCATCAGGATGAGCACGAGGGCGAGCGCGCCCAGGGCGATCATGCGGACGCGCTGGCCCTTGGGGGGCCACTCGAGGTCCTCCTGGTCGTCGCCGCCGTCGCGGGGGTGGCGCGGGGGTCCAGAGATGGGCGGTGCGCCGACGCTCTGCGGGCCGGGCCAGAGGGGTGCGGAGCCGCGCGGAGGGGTCGGGGAGGGGTGAGAGGCGTGCGCGGGTGGCTGGTTGACGGTGACGGGCCACGCGCCGCTGCCTCTGGGGGGGGTCTGAGCGCCGTGGGGCATCAGCGCGGGGTGGCTCAGGGAGGGGTTTGAGCCCGAGGGGTTGGTGGGGTCCTTGAGGAGAGGGGCGTGCGGGTCGCCGATCCTGGGTTGGCGCTCGACGCGCTGGGAGGCGGGGAAGGAGCCGCTGAGCCTGGGGATGGGTTGGGAGAGGTTGGGGGAGGAGAGGCTGTTGCCCGAGGAGGGCATGACGAGATCGAGCTCGGTGCGGAGCATGTCGATGGTCTGCTGTCGCTCCTCGGGGTGCTTGCTCAGGGCCTTCATGGCGATGGCCTCGAGGCCGGGCGGGATGGCCTCGGCCAGGGGTCTGGTGATGCGGTAGACGAACTCGGCGGGCAGCTCATGGGCGTGCTTCATCATGAGCATGGCGGTCGAGGTGTCGTCAAAGGGGGGCGAGCCTGTGAGCATCTGGTAGAGGATGCAGCCGAGGGAGTAGATGTCGGCGCGGTGGTCGATGGGGAGGCCGAGGACCTGCTCGGGGGCCATGTAGCGGGGCGTGCCGACGATCCGGCCTTGCTGTGTCAGGTCGTCGTCGCTGTCGTCGCCCATCATGATCTTGGCGATGCCGAAGTCGAGGACCTTGACGTAGTCGGGGTCGTCGTTGCGGTGGATGATGAAGATGTTGTCGGGCTTGATGTCGCGGTGGACGATGCCGGAGGCGTGCGCTTCGGAGAGGGAGCGGCAGACCTGGTTGGCGATGTGGACGGCGCGCCTGGGAGGCATGGCGCCCATCTCCTTGAGGACGGCGCCGAGGGTGCGGCCTTCGAGGTGCTCCATGACGAGGAAGAGGAAGCCCTCCTGGGTCTGGCCGAAGTCAAAGACGGTGATGGTGTTGGGGTGGCTCAGGCGGCTGGCGGTCTTGGCCTCGCGGTGGAAGCGCGCGGCGGTCAGGGGGTCGAGCTTGGGCAGGAGCTTGACGGCGACGGGGCGGTTGACGGCGACCTGAACGCCGCTGAAGACCGCGCCCATGCCACCGGAGCCGATGAGCTCCTTGAGTTCATAGCGGTCGAGGATGGTGGTGCCGACCATCTCTCGAAATGTCCTGGTCTTCAGATCCACGGGGCCTCACGCGCTCAGGGACGCTCGCCAGCCAGGTCGAGCAAGGATCAAGGGACTCCGAGTGGAATTTCAAAGGCGGCCCCGAGAGTACCGGGTCCGACCCATGGTGTCCAACGGGCGCCCTCGGGTTTCTCTTCCTGGCCCATATCCAGGGCAATCAGGACGGCGCCGGTGATCACGGCGGCGGCGCCGCCGATGTAGAGGATGTCTGCGGTCAGGGCCTTGTCCTGGGCGCTCTTCTGGGCGGCCTTCTTGTCGTCGAGGGATCGGGAGGCGTCGAAGGTGTCGATCTCGTCGACGACGAGGGTGCCGAAGATGGCGCCGCCGCCGATCAGGACGACGCCCAGCGAGGAGGTCACGATCCCGGCGATGGTCTTCGAGCCCAGGCCCTCGTCCTTGTCCTCCCCTTTTCCCTTTTCTTCCCCCTTGCCCTCGCCCTTGCCCTCGCCCTTGTCGGTGATGACGCCGACGCCGGCGCCGCGGCGCGCTTTTTCGATCTCCTTGATCCGGGCCAGGGCTCGAGCGCGGATGTCGGGTTCGGCGTCGGGGGCCAGGATGAACTCCTCGTAATGGATCCGGGCGTTCTCGGGGTCCTTGAGGCGATCGTAGCACAGGGCGGTGTTGTAGAGCAGGGTGCCGACGGGCGAGAGGGCGTAGGCCTTCTTGAAGAGGGCGATGGCCTCGTTGTACCGGCCCTGGCTGAACTCCTCGGTGCCCTTCTGGCTGAGTTCCTCGACGATCGCGATGGTGTCGTCGCCGCCATCCCTGGGGGGGTCGTCGCCCGCGGCCTGGGCCAGGGCGGTCGAGCAGGGCAGGGCAATGGCGAGGGCGAGCGCGACGGCGCGGAGGCCGTGTGGGAGGTGGCGCGTCGGGCTCATGGCTCACTCCTGGCGCCGGGTGAGGTCGGCGCGTTGGGGGGTCTCACGGGGCGTCGGCGACGAGGTAGCCGGCCTCTTGGATGGTCTTCGCGATGGTGTCGCGGTCGAGGGCGGCGCCGCGGCGCAGGGTGACCTCGACGCTGTCGTTGGCGGCGCTGGCGTCGACGCGGGCGACGCCGTCGAGGTCAGCGACGGCCTTGTTGACGCGCGCCTCGCAGTGTCCGCAGGTCATCCCGGTCACTGTGAAGGTCTCTTTCTTCATGCCGAGCATGGGGTGGAGGGCTCCTGGCGTTGAGGCGAGAGGGCTCGCCGGTTACCACAGAAAGAGGACGAGGCCGAGGCCGATGAGGACGAGGCTCCCGAGGGCGAAGACGACCAGGACGATGATGGGGATCAGGGAGCTGGACTTGCTGGAGGTGTCGTCCATGGGTGTCATGGGCGGCATCGGCGGGAAGTCCATGGGAGGAGGAGGAGGGGGGGCCAGCTCGGCCGGCGGCGGGAGGACAGGGGGCTCGTAGTCCTTGGCGCGGGGCTGGCCGAGGATGAAGCGCATGACGGTGGAGCCGATGAGGATGTCGTCGCCGTGCTTGAGGATCTGGTCGGTCTGTCCGGGGAGCGGCCTGCTGTTGAGCAGGGTGCCGTTGTCGCTGTCGTTGTCGCGCACGACGAAGTCGTCGCCTTGCTTCTTGAGCCTGAGGTGCTTGCGGCTGGAGAAGGGGTCGGAGAGGACGAGGTGGTTGGTCCGCTCTCGGCCGACGTTGGTGACGCCCGGTCGCAGGTCAAAGAGGACGGCCGCGGTGCCGGGGACGAAGATCAGCAGCCGGCCGCCGGAGTCGGCCTCGTTGAGGCGCATGTTCTCGATGTCTTTTTGATCGATGACCGTCGTGCGGGCATTGCCGCCTGTGACGGAGGGCGAGGGCGAGGTCATGCGGCGCATGGGGGAGGAGGGCGGGGTGAGGGGCTGCTCGGTGGTCTCCTCGTCCTCTTCGATGGCCTGGAGGTCGAAGGCCTGCGTGCGCTCGTGGGGGGCGAGGTCGTTGACCTCGGGGAGCTTGCGGCGCAGGCTCTCCAGATCGAGGGCCTCGGTGCGGTGGAGCTCGTCGTCCTCCTCGACGATGACGGAGTTTGGGCGCAAGGGAGAGGAGGGAGCGGGCCTGGGCATCGGGGGGCCCTTGGCGATCTGGTCCATGGGGATGGCCATGGTCCGCTCGTGGGGCATCAGGTTGTTGTCGCCCTTCTTGTCGGGCGGGTCCATGTCGTCGAGGTCGTCGAGATCGTCGCCGCGCGGGTTGTAGGAGCGGCCCTTGCCGCGCGTGATCTTCTCGTCGCGGCGGGCGGGGTCGCCCTGGCCGCCGACGTAGGAGCGCTTGCCGCGCTGGTCGTCGTGGGTGTGCTTGTTGCGCGCGTCCTCGCTGCGCTCGGCGCGGCGGTTGACGCTGAAGGGCTCGGCGCGCTGTTCCATCTCCTCGACGTCTATGGAGAGGGTGTTGGAGGCGCCGCCGAAGTCGGCAAAGTCGCTCGTGGGCCTGGGCTTGCTGCCGCTGGAGCCTTTGCGGCGATCGTCGCGGTCGCCCCAGTCGTCCTCGTCGATGGGGTCCAGGCGCCGGCCCTTGTCCTTGTCCTTGCCCCTGCCTCTGGATGAGCCCTCGTCGTCCTCGAGGCCGTCCAGGCCAGAGATGTCCAGCGCGGCCGTTCCCGGGCTGCCGCCGCCAAAGTCCGAGGGCCAGGCCTCGCCGCCGCCGCCCCATTCATTGCTGGCCCACTTGCTCTTCTTGGGCTTGGTGGGCCATCCGTCATCGACCTGATCCTTCTCGAGCTGGTCGATGTCGAGGGCAGCGGTGTGTCCTGACCGGAAGGGGTTTTCTCCAGACTTTGCCATGCGTTCCGAAGTTGACAGGCTTGGCGCTGTCACCCGGGCTCCGGGTCGGGCGCGTCGTCCTGCTCCCACCAACACGCAGAGTCTAAGGCAAGCGCGGTGCGCTGGCAAGCCGCCCAGCCTCGCGCTCCAAGGACGCGGTGGAACTTGCGCTCTCCCTGCGCTAGGGTGAGACTCGCAGGGGGAGGGCGCCCGATGATCGGCACCGAGCAACGACACACCCGACGAGGACAAGCCGCGCTGGCCTGCGCGCTGGCGCTGGCCTTCGCTGCGCCCGCGGTCGCGCAGGCCGAGGGGGGCCAGGGGGCCTCCCCCGAGCGGCTCCAGGGCCGGCCCTTCGTCCCGAAGCATCAGGGCCCGGCGAGCCCCGAGGTGGGTGGCCTCGCGCCGGAGATCCAGGTGCTCGGCTTCTCGCTCCTGGGCGCGGGCGCCTTCGCCGGCGGGCTCGGGCTCTTCATGCTGGAGACTCGCGGGGTCGAGGACTGCAGGGCCTCGCCTGGCGCCTCCGGGTGCATCCAGAGCGCCGACTCCAACGCGCGGATCGAGCTCGGCGCGGGCCTGCTCATCGGCGGGGTCTTCGTCGCTGGCCTGGGCCTCTACCTGGTCGTCTCCGAGGGGACCTCTTCGGGTCCGATCATCACCACGCCAGGGATCTTCAAGTCCGGCGCGCCGACCTGGCGCCTGGGGCTGCTGCCGACCTCGGGCGGCGCCCTGCTCAGCTCCGACCTCCAGTTCTGAGCGAGGAAGCGAGCGCGGGACGCCCAGGGCCCCCTGGTGGGTCGATCAGAAGAGGCGCTTGATCAGGCCGATGAGGGGGGAGAGGCGGACGGGGCCGAGGCGCTTGCGGACCATCGGCCACGCCAGCGCCCAGAAGGCGATGAGGCAGGCGGCGCCGAGCATGATCCCCGCGCCGATCGTCAAGAGCGGCAGCCCGACGAGCCCCTGGCCTGCCGAGGCGAAGAGGACCGAGGCGCCGACGATCAGCCCGGCGCTCAGCAGACCGAGGAAGAGCCGGGTGCCGATCGCGGACAGGTCGGCGCCGAGGCGATCGACCTGCTGGTTGCGGACGTTGACGGTGACGGTGCCCGACTCCAGGTCCATCAAGACCTGATCGAGCTGCGCCGGCACGTCGTTGAGGAAGCCCGACAGGCTCAAGGCGCCGGTGAAGAGGGTCTGGATCAAGCGCTTGGAGTTGTAGCGGTCCGTCAACAGGCGCCGGGCGATGGGCTGGGCGGCGGTGGTCAGATCGAGCTTGGGGTGCAGGCGCCGCATGACGCCTTCGAGGGTGACCGTGGACTTGACCAGCAGCGAGTACTCGCTGTTGAGCTTGATCCGGAAGCGCAGCGCCGCGTCCATCAGGTCCATGGTGAAGGCGCTGACGTCGATCTCGTCGAGGTGGCGGTTGAGGGTCAGGTCGCGCAGCCTGGCGATCTCCCGCTTGAGGGCGCTCAGGTCGACGCGCCCCTGCGGGTGGCCCATGCGCAGGATCGTGCGGGCGATGCCGTCGATGTCGCCGTTGATCAAGGTCAGCACGAGGGTGACCAGATCGTCCTGCTGGGCGCGCGAGAGCTGGCCGACGAGGCCCAGGTCCAGCAGCGCGATCTTGCCCTCATCGGTGATCAGGAGGTTGCCGGGGTGCGGGTCGGCGTGGAAGAGCCCGTGGATGAAGATCTGCTCATAGGCCTCATCGAGCAGCAGGCCGATGAGGCGCTGGGCCTCGGGGCCGCCGGGCTCGATGTCGGAGATGCGGCGCCCCTCGATGAACTCCAGCGTCAGGACGGTCTGGCAGGACAGGGCGTCGACGACCTCGGGGATGATGACGTGGGGGTTGCCCTCGTGCAGCGCCTTGAAGCGTCGTAAGTTGCGGGCTTCGTTGAGGAAGTCGATCTCCTGAGAGATGGCGCGGTCGAACTCGGCGACGATCTCGGCGACGTTGTAGATGTCCGTCTCGACGATCGTGGCCTGAAGGACGCGGCTGAGGAAGTAGAGGATGTCGAGGTCGGCGCGGATCTGGGCGGCGATGCCGGGTCGCAGGACCTTGACGACGACCTTGTGGCCCTGGAGGGTGCGGGCCTGGTGGACCTGCCCGATGCTGGCGGTGGCCAGCGGCGTCGGGCTGACCTCGTCGAAGAGGTCTTCGAGCGATCCGCCCAGGGCGTGCTCGATCTGGGCGCGGACCTGATCAAAGCCGAGCGGCTCGACGCGGTCCTGGAGTTTTTCGAACTCGCGGATGGTGACCTGGGGCAGCAGGTCGGGGCGCGTGGAGAGGATCTGCCCGAGCTTGATGAAGGTGGCGCCGAGCTCCTCCAGGGCCTTGCGGAGGCGACGGGAGGTGCCGCGCGGGTCGGCGGGATCGAAGGCGTCGTCGCCCTCGGTGGAGGGGAAGCGGTCGCCGAGGATCTTCTCGAGGCCGCCGCGGCGGATCAGGCGCGCGAAGCCGTGGCGCGCGAGCACGCCGGCGATCTCGCGCAGGCGCTGGATGTCGCCCATGAAGGCGGCGAAGCCGGCGGGGGGCTTCGGGGGTGCGGCGCCGGGGTCTGGCTGGCGGGCGGAGCGCTGCCGGGCCGAGGGTGAGGGGGCTTGATCGGCGTCCTGTGGCTCCTTGTCGCTCATGCGGCCTCTGCGTCTTGGGTCGGCTCGGGTCAGAGGGGCTGGCCCGATCGTAGAACGTCCAGCGCGTGTTGAAAATCCGGGGGCGGGGGAGCTTCGAAGCGCAGGCGTCGGCCGTCGGGCAGGTCGAAGCCGAGCAGCTCGGCGTGGAGCGCCTGGCGGTCGATGTGGCGGGTCTGGCTCAGGGCGCTGCCGTACATGTCGTCGGCCAGGATGGGGGCGCCGGCCTCGGAGAGGTGGACGCGGATCTGGTGGGTGCGGCCGGTCTCAAGGCGGCAGGCGACCAGGGCGGCCCCCGAGGTGAAGCGCTCGACGACCTTGAAGTGGGTCACGGCGCTGCGTGGCCCCTGGCCGATGAAGCGCCGCCGGTCGCCGGGGTGGCGGCCGTGTCCGGTGGAGAAGGTGCCGGCGTCGTCGAGGCGGCGGGCGTTGGCGACGAGCCCGAGGTACTGGCGGTCGATGCTGTGGGCGGCGAACTGCGCGCCGAGGGAGCGCATGGCCTGGTCCGAGCGGGCCACGACCATCACGCCGCTGGTGTCGCGGTCGAGGCGGTGGACGATGCCTGGGCGCAGGTGCCCCTGCTGGCCGAAGGGCAGGGGGCTGGAGAGGGCCTGGCAGTGGTGGAGCAGGGCGTTGACGAGGGTGCCGTTGGGGTGGCCGGGGGCGGGGTGGACGACCATCCCTGCGGGCTTGGTCAGGACGAGGACGTCGCCGTCCTCGTGGAGGATGTCCAGGGGGATGTCCTCGGGGTTGAGGTCGGGGCGGTCGGGGTTGGTGATGCGGCACTCGATGGTGTCGCCGGTGCGAAGGCGCAGGCCGGCCTTGGAGGCGGGCAGCCCTCCGACGACGATCTCGCCGCGATCGATGGCCTTGCGGATCTGGGATCGGCTGATGGGGACCTCGTCGCGGTCGGCCAGGAAGGTGTCCAGGCGCTCGTCCTGGTCGTCGTCGCCGACGGTGAACACCTCAAAAATGCCGCCTTGGGCGATCAAGGGATCTACCAGATGGGGGTGTTGATGTGGGCGCGGCCGGCGATGATGATGTCGATGATGGCCTTTTCGAAGATGTTGGTGTTCTGGGCGATCTCCGCGGTGACGCGCGAGTGGAAGAGGGTGTGGCCCTCGGCCAGCTCGTCGGCGATGGCGGTAAAGACGTTGTCGTTCTTGAGCGCCTCGGCGATCGCGTCGGTGTTGTAGATGGAGATGTCGCTGGCGATGGCTCGGGCCAGCTGAGTGGCCTTCTTGATGTTGTCGATCTTTTCCACACCTGCTCCCTGATGCGTGGTCTGTCGCCAGTCCACCATAACGCCAAGGTCAAGGATAGCCAAGGTAACTGAAGTAACGCCGTATCAACTCTGTATCGTCGAGCTTGAAGACCTGGGCGATCTCGCGCAGGTATCCACGGAGGTAGACGGGCCTGGGCAGAGCGGGGCGGTCGACGGCCTCGATGGCCAGGAGGTACTTGATGCCGATCTTGGTGCGAAGGCTCAGCTCGCGGGTGGACATGCCGCTGTTGCGTCGGACGGTCTGCAGGAAGTGCCCTGGAGACTCGGCCGAGTCCGATCTGGCCGGGCTGGTCGGCGTGGACTTCGCCGGGCCCGAGGCGGCCAGCGGGGCCATGGAGGTCGCCGGTGGGTCGTCGTCGGCGAATATCTCGATGATGGAGTCCCCGGCGCTGGCCGTCGCGGGCAGGTCCGGGGTGGCCTCGTCCGGCGCAGGCGATCCCGTCGAGGAGGTGCCGAGCGCGCTCAAGGGCGTATATCGAGGGGTCGGCGCGTCGGCCTCCTCGGGTGGGGTCAGGTTCGGGGTCGGCTCAGGCCGAGGGGTTGGGCCGGGTGGATCGAGATCGAGCTCGACGAGGGCGTCGGCGGTGTAATCGTCGGGTTCGGCGCCGATCGCCTCGGCTGGCGCGGGGATCGGGGCGCTGGCGTCGGTCAGGAGCGCGGTCAGGGGGGTGTGGGCGCGCGGCGCGGTGGAGGGGAGCGGCGGCGGCTGGGCGGGCGCGGCGAGGCCGGGATCGGGCGTCGTCGGCGGGATGACGGAGGCGGCGGGCGGGGGCGCGTGGACCGGGTCCAGGAGGCGAGGTCTGGAGGGATCGGGCGGCGAGAGCTCGTCCTGGGCGCGGGCGATGGCGGCCAGGAGCTCGTCGCGCCCGCGGCTGTCCAGGAGGACCCTCAGGAAGGGGGCGTCCTCGGTGAGGAGCTCGCGGGCGCCCTTGAGGCGCATGCTGACGACCGGGTGTGGGACGGCGGGGGTCAGCCCGAGGAGGCCGTGTGGGGAGTTGGGGGCGGCGATGGGGCGCGGGTGCCGGTCGAGGAAGACGGGGTAGTCCTCAAGGGCGCGCGCGATGTCGGCCAGCGCGGCCTCCAGTTTGCCAGGAGGGGGGTCGGCGACGCCTTCGAGCGGGGCATAGGCGTTGTCGAGGGGGATCTGCCCGAGGGCTCTGGGGGCGACGTTCAGGAGGCGGCCCCAGGCCATGGACAGGGCGCTGGACAAGGCGCCGCCGTTGTTGGTGCGGACCTTGTTGAGGATCAGCGCGGGCGTCATGGCCGTTCGGGTCTCGCGGACGACGCGGCGGCCGAGCGAGGACAGGAAGGGGGGCTCAAGGGAGGCTTGAGACATCTCGAGGTCCTGATCGCGCAGGAGCATCAGGAGCTCCTCTTCGATGTCGTAGCAGCTGGGGTGGAAGCCCAGGCCGTGGAAGAGGGCGGCGCGGATGTGCTGGGTGGCGTTGGCGACCCCGGAGATGTCGGCGGTGGTGACCAGGATCGGGCACTGGCTCAGGGCAAGGAGCGAGACCCAGACGGGATCGTGGCCTGCGGGCAGGTCGATGATGCAGGTGTCGAAGTTCAGATCGAGGAGGCGCTCGATGATGGAGGGCGCGTTGAGGCGGGGCCGGACGTAGGGGTAGCCGCGCGCGAAGGCGAAGGTCAGCAGGGCCAGGTTGGGCAGGGGCGTGTGGCGGACGAAGGGCGCCAGCGGGCAGTTGGGATCGCCGATGCCGGAGCCCCTCGGCGGGGTCGCGTGGCTCATGCCCAGCCACAGGTGCGAGGTGGGGCAGACGGTGTCCGCGTCAACGAGGAGGACCTTCCAGCCGCGCTGGCACAGCGCGCGGGCCAGCCCGAGGGCCACGGTGCTGCGGCCGGCGCCCCCTTTCCCCCCCCCAATCGTGATCGTCTTCGGCAAGCCAGCGGTCAAGGGCCCTCTCCACGGTCTGCTTTCGCGCCCGAGTGTGCCCCAATCCCCTGGCAGATCCAATAATATCGGTCTGTCGAGCGCGGTGGTGATCCTGCCATGATCGGTTCCCCTGAGGGCAACGGGTGTGGTATAGAATCTTGGCGCCTTGGCGATGTGGTGGCAGGATGCACCGGCCACAGGGTGATGAGTCGACGAAGGGAACCTTGGAGGAAGGCGGTGCCTAAGCTCAAGTTTCAGGATCCGACGGGCAAGGAGATGACCGTCGAGATCAGCGAGGCGTTTCCGGAGATTACGATCGGGCGCAACCCCGGCAACGTGATCCGGATCAACAACCCGTCGATCTCGCGCTCTCACGCCAAGATCCTGTTTGAAGGGGGTCGCTGCACGATCTTTGATCTGAGCAGCTCGAACGGCTCCTTCGTCAACGGCAAGAAGATCCGCAGCCAGGTGCTCAACAGCGGCGACCGAATCCGCTGCGGCGGCTTCCCCCTTGAGTTCGGCGATGACGTCGGCGTGGGGCCTTCGGCCTCCTCGCCGATGGCGCCGTCGATGCCAGCGCCGCCGATGGCGCCGCCGATGGCTCCGCCCATGGCGCCGTTGATGTCCGCGCCGCCCATCCCCCCGATGAACCCGTCGCGCCCCCTGGCGCCGCCCCCGAGCCCGCTCTCACCGCCGCCGCTCGGAGGGCAGGACACCAGCGGGAACGTGCGCCCCCTGGCGCCGCCCCCCGGACCCCCGGCGGCCTTGTCCACCCCCGAGCTGCGCGAGCCCCGTCGACCCACCGTGCCCGGCGGCTGGGGCGATCAAGCCTCCAGCTCGTCGCCCTCCAACGTCGGCCTCGGCCTCGGCAGCTCCCAGGCCAACTCGCTGGCCCTCGACGATGAGGACTACGACGACGACTCATCCTCCCTGATCATGCCCGTCCTCCCCGCCGACGAGACCCAGGCGCCGCCCCCGCCGGCGATGAACATCCCGCCCGCGCCGCCTTCCTCGCCGCCCATCCCCTCCTTCAGCGGCATGGGCTCGCACTCGGAGATGGACATGCTGCGCGCCGAACTCGAAGGCTCGCGCCGCGCCAAGGTCGAGGCCGAGGCCCGCGCCGCAGAGCTCGAAGGGCTCCTGCGCGAGGCCAACGGCGCCGAGATCGAGGAGCTGCGCCGCGAGCGCGAGCAGCTCGCCCAGGAGCTCGACAACATCCGCGTCATCGGCGCCGACGGCGACAGCAAGCTCCAGCTCGAGAAGCTGCGCAAGGACCGCGAGCGCCTCCACGACGAGCGCCGCAACCTCATGCGCCAGATCAGCGATCTGAAGCGCAAGCTCGAAGACGCCCCGGACTTCGATGAGGTCGCCCAGCTGCGCCAGGACCTCGCCCAGGCCCAGGCCGATCGCGAGTCCCTGACCGCGCTGCGCGAAGACCTCGAGAACGCCATCACCGAGCGCGACGTGGGCCTCGAGCAGGCCCAGGGCGACATCGGCCAGCTCCAGGGCGACCTCGGAGAGGCCCTCCAGCAGGTCAGCGAGCTGCGACAGAGCCACGACGCGATCGGGATCCGCAACCAGGAGCTCGATGAGACCCTCGCCCAGCTCCAGGCCGAGATCGAAGACCGCGACAACCAGCTGGCGGCCCGCCACAACGAGGTCGATGAGCTCTCCCAGCACATCGGCGCGCTGACCCTCGAGCGCGACAACCTCTCCAACGAGCGCGACGCCCTGCGCCACAACCTCGGCGACGCCCCCACGCACGAGCTCGTCGCCGACCTCCGAGGCCAGATCGCCGACCTCCAGGCCGCCCTCGACGCCATCCACCAGGAGCGCGACACCCTGGCCTCCCACGGCGACAACCTCCAGGGCGAGCTGGATCAGAGCCGCAAAGATCTCGATCAGGCCCGCAGAGACCTCGACAAGGCCAACCACCTCAAGGAGCGCTACCAGAGCGAGCGCGAGGAGTTCCGGCTCGGCCGCGACGCCTTCTACCGCGAGAACGAGAGCCTCCAGGCCGAAAAGAAGAGCGCCGACGCCGAGCTGGAGCTGCTCCAGGGCAAGATCGACAAGAACAAGGCCATCTTCGAGGAGCTCTCCGGCCACATCCGCGGCCTCGTCTCCGAGAACAACCGCCTCAACAAGGAGGTCAAGCAGCTCAAGAGCGAAGGCGGCACGATCGGCGATCAGACCCAGGAGCTCTTCGAAACCCAGGAGAAGCTCCAGAACATCACCGCCGAGCGCGACGCCCTGCGCAAAGAGCTCGCCGAGGCCGAAAGGGCCTCCGCCGACCTCAAGACCGAGGCCGCCCGCCTCGCCGCCGAGGCCGCCGGCGCCAACGCCGATCAAGACGCCCTCGCCGAACTCCAGGCCCAGTTCGACGCCGGGAGGGCCGAGCGCGATCAGCTCGCCGAGCGCGTCGCCGAGATGGAGGCCGAGCGCGATCACCTCTCCTCCATCATCTCCCAACTCCAGGACGCCCCCATCCACGACGGCGAGGCCGACGTCGAGCGCCTGCGCGAAGAGATCCAGGACCTTCAGGAGCTTCTGGAGGAGGAGCGCCGCAGCAACTCCGACCTCTTGATGGAGATCGAGCAGATCACCAGCGCCCACGCCAGCAACGGCGTCCCCAAAGGCGACACCGACCTCCAGCAAGAGAACGATCAACTCCAGATCGCGCTTGCCGAGGCCGTCGCCGAGCGCGATCGCCTTGAGAAGCGCCTCCAGGCCGTCGGCGTCTTCAGCGCCGAGGAGTGAGTTTTTCACCCCCCCGCTGACAAGAATGCCCCGCGCGCGCGTCTTGCTTGAGTGGACGCGACGCCCCTGCGCGCCCTGATTTGCCGAAATCTCCTGAACCTGCGCCACCTTGAGGCCGAGGGAAGGCCATGAGACAGATCCCCGCGCTCATCATCGCCCTTGTCTTGTCGCTCAACGCGCTCGCCCCAGCCCGCGCCCAGGGCGTCGAGGCCGCCGAGATCGACGCGCGGCTCGCGGCGCTGGAGAAGGACGACGCGCCCGAGGCCCAGCAAGCCGCGATGACCTCGCTGGTCAAGCTCGGCGCCGACGCCCTCCCGCACCTCATCGCGGCCCTCGGGGACAAGGGCCGCTCGTGGCCCGCGCGCTCTGGCGCGGCCTGGGTGCTCGGCGAAATCGCCGACGCGCGCGCCGTCGAGGCGCTCAACGCCGCCTGGGCCGACGCCGAGGCGCCCGGGGTCTTCAAGGTGCAGGTGGCCACGGCGCTGGCGGCCCTGGGCCAGACAGGGCCCCTTCGAAGCTTCCTCGATCTCAAGGGAGACGCGATCCTCGCGGCCAAGGCCGCCACGGCGCTGGCCAACGTTCAGGACCGGGGCGCCGTCGAGGCCATCAAGCCCCTGCTGTCCAACGCGGACATCGCGCCCTTCGTGGCCCTGGCGCTGGGGCGCCTGGGGGATGACTCCGGGCGAGCGGAGATCGAGGCGCTGGGCAAGGAGCCGATGTTCCGAGATTACGTCGCCGTCGCGCTCGGCGCCCTCGGCGACAAGAAGGCGCTGATGCCCCTGCGCTTCGCGCTGTCCAACCCCGATCCCTTCATCCGTCGCGACGCGGCCGAGGCGCTGGGCCGCCTTGAGGACGCCTCGTCCCTGGCGAAGCTGGAGGAGATGGCCGCCGCTGACCCCGACGCTCGGGCGCGCGAGGCTGCGGCCAAGGCGGCGCGCAAGCTCTCCCGCAAGGCCCCACGCCCGCGTTGACGCCTCCGATCCTCGGTCCTTCGGCGGCGTTCAAGCCGGGCGCGGAGGCTCCTTGGGGTGGCCCTTGGATCAGCGCTGGCGCATGAAGCGGCGCAGGGCGTCGAGGGCGTCGTCGGCGGCGTCGTGATCGGGGTTGATGCGCAGGGCCTCGGCGTAGGCGGCGTCGGCCTCCTCGTAGCGCCCCTGATCCTGGAGGGCGGCGCCGAGGTTGTAGTGGACGTCAGGGTTCCTGGGCGTGTCGGCCAGGATCTCGCGGTAGAGGGGCTCGGCCTTGTCGGGCTGGTTGTTCTGGCGGTAGGCGTTGGCGAGGTTGTTCGCGACCTCTGGCTGTCGCGGGTCGATGGCCAGGGTGCGCTGGAAGAGGGCGATGGCCTCTTCGAGTTGATCGGCTTCGAGGGAGAGGAGGCCGTGCAAGGCCAGGGCGTTGGCGTCGTTGGGGGCGGCGTTGACGAGGCGGGTGCTGAAGGCGAGCGCCTCCTCGCGGCGATCCTGGACGCGCATCATCAAGGCCAGCAGCGAGAGCAGCTCGACGTCGCGTTCATCGAGGAGGAGGGCCTTCTTGAAGAATTTTTCGGCGTCGGGGAGGTTTCGCTCTCGCTCGAAGCTCTCGGCCATGCCGACGAGCGCGGTCTTGTTGGCCCGGTCGAGATCGAGGGCTCGCTTGAAGTAGAGGCGGGCGCGGAGCTCATCGCCTCGGATCGCGTGCTCCTGGGCCTGCTCCAGGAGGGACAGCAGCCCGTCGACGTCGGCGATGGCCGCAGGTGCGAGGGGCGGCGAGGGGAGGTCGGGCTGGAGCGCCTGGGGGATCTGGTCCTGCGGCGGCGGGGCGTCGGCCTGCGCGGGCGGCGCTTCAGGGACCGGGCGAGAGGTGCAAGCGCAGAGCGCCGCGCTCGCGAGGATCAGGTGGAGGGCCAAGGTGGGGATTTTGAGTGCCACGAGGACTCCTTGAGGCGCCGTGCGGGGGGCAAGGGGGGTGTCGGCGAGGCCCGCCCTGGCCCTTCTGGCGGACACGCCCTTGTTCAGTCATAGCAGAAGAGCGCGTGGGGACAAACCTGGCGCCTTTGGGATCTGGCCCTGGGGGTGTAGGCTCTCGGGAGGCTCGGGCCGTGGTGGCGAGCGGGGTGTGGCAGGGCAGGGAGGGGTGGACAGCCGATGCGTCTTTCGATCGCGACGAAGATCTTTCTGGCGTTTACGGCGCTGCTGTTGACCTTCGGCGGGGTGTTGACCTTCAACGTGCTCCAGATGAGGGCCATCTACGAGGAGGTGGCGCTGATCAACGGGGGCTTTGTGCCCTTGAGCCTCGTGCTGAGCGACGTCAAGAACGATCTTCGCACCTACACGGTGCTGCTGGGCGAGCGCGAGTGGGAGGCGCTCAAGCGGACGCTGGCGGCCATCCGTCAGCATTACAACTTCCCGGAGCAGATCGACATCAAGCTCAGCCGGGCCGAGGAGCACGTGGTCAGGATGCTCGACTCGCCGCTCTCGGATCGCGATCGGAGCTTCCTGGAGGGGTTGAGGGCCGACATCAAGGAGACGCGCAGCCTCAACGAGGCCTTTACGCGCAACTCGGATCGCTTCACGGAGGCGGTGCTTGCGGGTCGGTTTGAGGATGCGTCGGCGCTTCAGGTCGATCTGGGGGGGATGTCCAGGCGCTTTGAGTCGCGGCTGCGGGCATCGCAGCAGGTCGTGCGCGAGGAGATCGACACCTCGCTGTTGCGGGCGCAGCGCGGCGAGCAGCGCGCGTTGGGCGGCGCGGTGGCCCTGTCGCTGATCGCGTTGGCGCTCAGCTTCGGGATCATGCTCGTGATCCACTTCACGATCCGGCCCTTGAGGAGCCTGACCGAGGGCGTCAAGCGGATCGCAGGGGGCGAGTATCAGCCCGTCGAGGTGGTCAGGAGCCGAGACGAGATCGGGGTGTTGGCGGCGGAGTTCAACGCGATGGTGTCGACGCTGGCGGATCGGGACGCCGAGCTGCGCGAGCAGGCCGGCGCTCTGGAGCAGGCCAACCGCGATCTGACGGGGGTCAACGAGCGCCTCGCGGCGCTTCGCAACTTCACCGAGGACATCCTCAACTCGGTCAACACCGCGATCGTGGCCGTCGGGCCGGAGGGGGACATCACCAGCGCGAACCGGAGGGCGCAGTTGCTCTTTGGTGATCGGGCCGAGGGGTCGATCGTGGGCCAGCCGGCGGCGTTGCTGCCGCCGCTCAAGGCCATCGAGGCCGGCGAGGGGGAGCTTCAGGGGATCATGAAGGAGGGCCGCATTCATCAGCACGAGGCCGTAGCGGTCACGATCCAGGGCGAGCGAGAGCTCTTCGATCTGCTCTTGCTGCCCCTGCGGGCGGGGCAGGACCGGTCGATCAGCGGCGCGCTGGTGGTCTGCGACAACGTGACGGAGAAGGTGAGGACCAAGGAGGCGCTGATCAAGAGCGAGCGGCTGGCGGCCATCGGGGAGATCGCCACGAAGGTCACCCACGAGCTGCGCAACCCGCTGTCGACGATACGCCTCAACGCCGAGCTGATGGGCGACGAGCTCGTCGAGCGGGGCATCGCGGAGGACAGCGAGCCCCAGGAGACGCTGCGCAACATCGTCTCGGAGGTCGAGCGCCTCACGGCGCTGACCGAGGACTACCTGCGCTTCGCCCGCCTGCCCGACCCCAACCCCGAGCCGAGCGATCTCAACGCCCTGATCGAGGACGTGATCGACTTCCAGCGCGACGAGCTTGAGGGCAGCGGCGTCGACATCGAGCTGGAGCTGGGCTTCGGGCTGCCGGATCTGCTCATCGACGAGGCGCAGCTCCGCCGGGCGCTGCTCAACCTGGTCCGCAATGCCCGCGAGGCGATGGAGGGCTGCGCGCCCAAGATCCTGAGCGTGAGGACGGATCTGGACGACTCAGGGGAGGCGCTGCGAGCGCGGTTGACGATCTCGGACACGGGCTGCGGGATCCCGGCCGAGGCCATCGAGCGGATCTTCGATCCCTTCTTCAGCACCAAGGCCACCGGCACGGGCCTGGGCCTGCCCTTGACCCATCAGATCGTCGAGGAGCATGGCGGCGAGATCGCCTGCCGTTCGGTCGTGGGCCGCGGGACGACCTTCGAGGTCCGCCTGCCGCTCACCGGGGGGCGTTGAGGTGGCCGCCGACGCGCCCGGCGCGCCTGGGTGGACCCGCCGCCGACTGCTGAAGTGGGCGGCCGGCGGTGGGCTCGCGCTGGCCTCGGGCGCGCTTGGGGTCGAGGGCAACTGCCTCCACGTCGAGCGGCTCCAGGTCGACCGCTTCGGCTTCAGGCGCCGCCTTCGCCTGGGCCTCCTGGCCGATCTGCATGCGCCGCGCTTCTCCTTCGACCTCGACCGCCTCAAGGCCGCGATCAACGCCGAGGGCTGCGATCTGGTCGTCTCGGTCGGCGATCTCATCGAGGAGGCCAGCTCCGTCGGCCTCGTCGAGGGGCTCCTGTCCGGGCTGGAGGCCCCCCTTGGCCGCTTCGCCGTCCTGGGCAACTGGGAGCACTGGGGCCGCGTCGACCTGCGCGCCCTGGCGCTCGCCCACGCCCGCGCGGGCTTCGAACTGCTGATCAACGCCAGAGTCGAGGTGCCCTGGGAGGGCGCGGTCGTCTCCATCGTCGGCCTCGACGACATGCTCGACGGCTCGCCGAGGTGGCCCCTCGTGGCCGAGCGCCCCGACGATCCCGCGCTCATCCTGAGCCACTGCCCGGCCAGCGCCGAGGCCATCGTCGCCCACAGGCCCGATCCCGCCCTGATCCTCTCGGGACACACCCACGGCGGCCAGATCGCGCCCCTGGGCTGGGCCATCTGGACCCCGCCCGGCAGCGGCGACTTCGTCCGCGGCCGCTACGAGGTGGGCGACAAGGCCACGATGCTCGTCTCGCCTGGGCTCGGCAACAGCGTCATCCCCTTCCGCACCGGATCGCCGCCGACGCTGATGATCGTCGACGTGCTGTAAGCTATTGTCCTTGAAGGATAATCTGGCGCCGGTCAGTTGGAGATGACGATCGTCGTGCCGCGCTCATCGGGGTTGTAGCTGTACCAGCCGGCGGGCATCTCGGGTCCGGTCCATTCGAAGAACCACTGGGCGTCGTGGGCGGTGAGGTTGACGCAGCCCTGGCTGGTCGGCCACCCGAAGGCGTTGTGCCAGTACACGCCGTGCATCGCGTAGCCGCCGTGGAAGTACTGCACCCACGGCACGTCGCTCAAGAAGTGGTAGCCGTCGCCCTCGCCGCCCGCCATCCGAGCGCTCCGCAGCTTGTTGTTGATGCGGTACTTGCCCGTCGGGGTGAAGCTCTCAGGGCCGTTGGTCCCCTTTCCGGTCGAGATCAGCGTCGCGTACACCATCCGGTCGCCCTCATAGGCCACCGCCGTCTGCTCCGACAGGTCGATCAGGATCCACTTCTCATCCGAGCCGACGTCGTCCGGTCGCGGCGTCTGCTCGATGAGGCCGACCTGGTGGCTGTCCAGCCAGCCGACCTCGATCCTGAACGACTGGGCGAAGCGCCCCTCCTTCGGGTGGCTCTCCAGGACCTTGTGGAGCGTGAAGCGCCCCACGTCGACGGCCTTCGCCTTCGCCTTTCGCCGGTCACCCTTGGAAAGCGCCGGCTCCGGGTAGGCCGTCGTGTAGTTTCGCCTCACGAAGGCCAGCGGCAGCTCCGTCTGCGGGGTGATCACCACACCCTCCAGCTTCGAGGTGCGCACGATCCTAGGCCCGACGACGCGCTTGTCCAACCACTGATCCGGCCACGTCTTCACCCAGCGGTCCGTCGTCTCCTCGATCGTGACGGTGGACTTGCGCTTGCGCATCTTTCCCGTACCCATGTACTTGTGCGGACCGCTGTGGATCTCCGTATCCTCGTAGACGACCCCATACTCAAAGGGCAGCGCCGCGACAGGCGCGCCAGGGCCGCTGGCCTCCACGAACTTCTCGCTGCACACCCACCCAGGGCCCACCCGAGCCCAGTCCTCGTCGCACCCCGGCCCGTCCTTGACCTCGTAAATCGGGAAAGGCCAGCCTCGCCGGACCGTGCCGATCACGTCAGCCTTCGTATCGGGCACCTTGCGGATCACCATCGCCGAGTTCTCAAGATCCACCCACCTGAGCGGGGCGGGCCCCTCATCCCCCCCTCCCTCGCCCACCCCGGCCGCGTCACCTTCGCCCCGCTCCGCGTCGAGCCTCGCCGTATCGTCGCCCTCGCCCTCGGTGCCGGCCTCTGCGCCCTGTGCGAGCCCGCCTCCGTGCGCCGCTCCCTCAGGCGCCTCGACCTTGTCGGCCTCGACGGCCTTCGAGGCCACGTCGGTTGTCGCCGGGGGCGTGATCACCGGCCTTGCGCTCTGCTCAAAGCCGTCCTTCGAGCCCCGGGAGGGCTCCTCGGTCGACGAGCACGACGCCGTCAAGGTCGCCGTCAACGCCGCCGTCAGGACGATCTGTGCTATTCTGGCCTTCCTCATCGGGGCCTCTGCCTGCGTGGAGGTGTCGCGCGGTGGTTGTCCCACCCCACCTGGGGGTCGGTTCTAGCCGCTCAGCAGGGGGTTGTCGAGTTTCGCGCCCGACCCACGGAGCCCTCAGCATGGACGCCCTCCCCAGACGCGCCGCCCTTCGCGCCGACGCGCTCGCCAGACGCGGGACCCGGATCGCGGTCCTCCTTGGCCCGACGCCCGAGGCCGCTCGGCGCGACTTCGACGCCGCCGCCGCCGAGGTTGAAGGTGAGGACCTTGTCCTGCGCTTCGACGTCGAGGCGCTGTTGGCAGACCGCCGCTCCATCGCGCGCGGCGCCCTGGAGGCGCTCTTCTCCCAGGACGGCCCTCGCTGGCTCCGCGCCCTCAGAGCCGCCGTCCCCCCAGGTCAGGCGCTCCGCCCGTGGTTCACGCGCAACACCGATCTGAGCGCCGATGGGGCCTTTCGAGTCGCCACCGCGCTGGAAGAGGGCGAGTTTGGCGCTGTCAAGGTCCTGCTCGCGCGCCAGGATCCCCCCCCCGTCCACTTCCAGGGCACGGTCTACGAGCCTCCCCCCGCGCCCCTGGGCGAGCGCGACGCCCGGGCCCTCCTGGCCTTCATCCTCGGTCGCCTCCGCGATCGGGCCACCTGGTTTCTGGTGGAGGGCTTCGAGGCGCTCCTGTGGGAATGCTCGCCCTTCGCGAGGGGCTTCGCCGAGGGTTTCAAGGACTGGTGGCGGCACATACTTGAGGTGCCCGGCGGCGTGCTGGTCGTCTCTTGCTGGCGCGGCGGCCACGAGCGGCTGTCCAGCTTCGGGGGCGGCCTCTTTTTCAAGGCGGTCGACGCCGCCCTTGACGCCCTTGATGCGGCCGAAGCCGAGGAGATCGCTGGCGAGGCCGTCGAGGGCGGCGTCGATGGGGCCCCTGTTGTCGTCGGGGCGGTCGATGAGAGGGGGGCGTCGTGTCTGACGGAGGCGCTTGATCCTGTCGAGGTGGCGCGGATCGAGGCGCGGCGGCTGGGGTTGCCGGCGCCTGAGCGTCGGGGGGGGGCGCAATGCTGGGTTGCGGCGGGTCAGGCGCTGGCGCTGGTGGTGGTCTGGCCGGTGGACTCGCGGGATCCCTCGACGCGCCTGGTCGAGCTTGTTGGCGAGGTGGCGGCGGAGATCAAGGAGGGGGATCGGGGGCTTGGGGTTGAGGTTCTCGCGCCCCGATGGGCTTGCGGGGGTGAGGACGAGGCCAGTCGGGAGGCGTTGTCGCGGGCCTTTGGCGGGTTGCGGTGGCGGTTTGCCGGGACGGCGGAGCTGTTGCTGATTCAGGCCGAGGCGACCGAGGGTTGAAAACTCCCCCTCCTGTCCTCCCCCTCGCACACTCCCCCTCCTGTCCTCCCCCTCGCACACTCCCCCTCCTGTCCTCCCCCTCGTTTCACAAGGGGGAGGGACGCTCGCGGTTCGGACACGGCGAAGCGGCGAGTCGGCATCGTTGACGGACACGTCGATCGTGGCGGGTCGGCGTTGTTGGTTGGATACGTCGATCCCGACGGGTGGGCGTCGTTGTGTGGGCACGTCGATCATGACGGGTCGGCGTTGTTGGGCGGGCACACGGTCCTTCCGGGGACCCCCAGGCTCGCGCCTGGGGCTACAATTTGTCCAGGGACGCCCCTGCGGGGCTGACGGCAGTGGGTTGGCCTGCGTGCGTCGTGTCCCTCGTCTCCAAACCTCGTGTCGAGTGTGCCGGTTGTTGTCTGGGGCACGACGCTGGAAGGTTGACACCCCGCCGAGAGCCCCGCAGGGGCGTCTCGGGACAAATTGTAGCCCCAGGCGCGAGCCTGGGGGTCCCCGAGAGGACCGCGTGTCCCCCATCGAAGGCAACCCGACAGGGTCTTGTCCCTCAACCCGTCGGTCTCCGGAGGGACCGCGTATCCACCCGTTGGAGGCCGTTGGGATCGCTGTGCCCGTCAACAACGTCCACCCGCCACGATCGACGTGTCCGTCAACGATCCCGACGCGCCATTCGTCCCTGGGCGGGTTAGCGGAGGGGGTCGCAGTTGTGCTGGGGCCAGGGGTCGGGGGGGTTGGGGGAGGGTGGGAGGCGGCTGGCCTGGGTGGCGAGTCCTTGGAGGAGGGCGGGTGGCCAGGGGGTGAGGCCGGCGGAGGCGTCGCGGTGGAAGTCGTGGATGAGCGTGGTGGCGTGTTGGGGGTATGTGGGGGGGCGGTCGGGGTGATCTGCGAGGAAGATCGCGAGGTTACGGCGAGCGGTGGCGGTCTGTGGGGCGTGGTGGGTGGCTTCGACCATGACGCATTCGGCGTCGTCGAGGCGGTTGATGCGTGCGAGGGCGACGCCGTAGTTGATGAGGGCGTCGGGGTCGTAGCCGACCTTGAAGCTGTCGTGGAAGTGTCGCGAGGCGGTGTGGCTGTCCTTGCGGAGGGTGTGGAGTTCCTGTGCGAGTGTGGAGTGAGCGTAGGGCCAGTCGGGGTGTTGGTCGATGAGGGGTTGCCAGAGGGCGGCGCCGCCGGTCCAGCGGTTGACCTGGGGGTGGGCGCGGAGCGCGAGGGCGGCGATGATCGCGAGGGAGACGAGGGCGGCGGCCTTGGAGGAGTGGCGGGTGAGGGGCTGGTCGTGTGGGAGGAGGCGCGTGAGGGAGATGGAGGCGGCGAGGGAGAGGGAGGCCAGGGGGAGGTAGAGGTAGCTGTCGGCCATGAAGCGGGGGAAGGGGAGGATGTTGCTGACGGGGAGGAAGGAGGCGGCGGCCAGTATGAGGGTCAAGGCGAGGGGGGGTGAGCGGCGTGCGGAGAGGGTGAGCGCGGAGAAGGCGAGGAGCGCGGCGGCGCCGAGCCAGGTGTGCCAGTCGGAGAAGGCGAGGGTGCGGTCGATGCGGTAGATGGGGTGGAGGTGGTCGGGCCAGGCGAGGTGGTGGAGCTGGTGTCCGAGCGCGAGGAGGGGTTGGAAGTGTCCTTGGGCGGCCTGGTCGAGGTCAGCGACGAGGAGGGTGTCGTGTGAGAAGCGGCTCATGAGGGCGAGGGCGGAGCCGATGGCGAGGGTGAGGGAGGCGGTGATGAGGGCGGGGCGTGTGGTGGGGGAGGGGGGGCGTGTGGCGGCGAGGGCGGCGAGCCAGGCGGCGGCGATGAGGACGGCGGTGGGCTTGGAGAGGGCGGCGAGCGTGGCGAGGGTGAGCGCGGCGACGAGGAGGTGGGGGCGCGCTGTGGGCGTGCGTGGCGTGGTGGGGTCGGGGGAGGTGGGAGGGGAGAGGGGGGTGGGGGGTTGAGGGTGGCGAGGGTGGGTGGGGTCGGGGTGGGGTGAGGGAGGGAGGGAGGCTTCGAAGAAGCACCAGGTGGCGGCGAGGGCCAGGGGTGCCATGATGAGGTCCTTGATGCCGGTGGCCCAGGAGACGGGCTCGACGACGACGGGGTGGAGCGCGAAGGCCAGGGTGGAGAGGGCGGCGGCGTGGGTGCTGGCGCCGAGGCGTCGGGCGAAGCCGAAGAGGCCGGCGGTCGTGAGGGTGTGGAGGGTGAGGGAGGCGGCGTGGAAGGCCCAGGGGGCGCCGCCGCCGAGCGCGTAGAGGAGGGCCTCGATGGCGACGGTGACGGGGATGATGTAGCCGGTCGAGGGTGTCAGGAGCCAGTCGAGGGGGGTGGCGGAGGCGGGGTTGACGACGAGGGGGTTGGTCAGGATGTACTTGACGTCGTCGTAGACGACGAAGGGGTGGTTGACGATCCGGCCGAAGAGGACGAGGACGGCGACGATCAGCAGCGCGAGCGCGAGCCGGTCGGAGGTGGAGGGCTTGCGGGGGGGATCGGGGGGCATGGGCTCCTCGGCGTGTGGCGCAGCGGGTGGGTCTCCGTGGCGATATTAGGCGAAGGGGAGTGGGCGGCGTCAAGGCGGTGGGGTGCGGGTTGGCGGTTCTCAAGGGGTGCGGGTTGGTGTTATCGTCGGGGTGCGTTGATCAGGGCTGGTTGGACGCGGATCGTGGGGGATGATGAGAGCGCATATTTGTGTGACGGGCGGGGCGGGTTATGTGGGCAGCCAGACGGTGTGGGCGTTGCATGATCGCCAGATGCCGGTGGTGGTCTACGACGATCTGTCGACGGGGCACAGGGAGTTCTTGCCGCCCAGCGTGCCGGTGATCATCGGCGACGTGCGCAATGGGAAGGCGCTGGGGCGTTGCTTCGAGGACTTCGGGGTCAAGGCGGTGATCCATTGCGCGGCGCTGGCGCTGGTGGCTGAGTCGATGGCGCACCCGGGGCGCTACTGGTCGGTGAACGTGGGTGGGACGGCGGAGCTGGCGGGGGCGGCGGCGGCCAACGGCGTCAAGGCGATCGTGTTCTCGTCCTCGGCGGCGGTCTATGGCGAGCCGGCGCAAATCCCGATCCCGGAGCAGGCGCCGCGGGTGCCGATCAACCCCTATGGGCGTTCGAAGCTGGCGGCCGAGCAGGTGCTGGCCGACGCGTGCGCGGCCGGGGGGGCGAAGTGGCTGGCCTTTCGCTACTTCAACGCGGGGGGGGCCGACTCCAAGGGGAGGACCGGCGAGGCGCATGAGCCTGAGTCGCACATCATCCCGAACGTGCTCAAGGTGGCGCAGGCGATGGCGTCGGGTCAAAATGTCGAGCCCGTGCAGTGCTTTGGCGGAGACTACCCGACGACGGACGGGACGTGCGTGAGGGATTACATCCACACGATGGATCTGGCCGAGGCGCACTTGCGGGGGGTGGAGTATCTGATGGCGGGCGGCGAGTCGCGGGCCTTCAACCTGGGGACGGGGCAGGGCGTGAGCCTGCGGGAGATCATCCGCGCGGCGCGGCAGGTCACGGGGCAGCAGATCCCGTACAAGATCGCGGCGCGGCGGCCTGGCGATCCGGCCACGCTGGTGGCCGACGCCGATCAGGCGTGGCAGTCGCTGGGGTGGAGGGCGAGGTACAGCGCGATGCCGAACATCCTGGGGACGGCGTGGGCGTGGTCGCGGCGGGCTTAGCGGCGGGCGTGGTCGCGGCGCGGCGGGCCTGGCGGCTGGCCTGGGCGCGAGGATCGGGCGTCGGGGCGTTGGCCGGGGCGAGGATCGGGCGTCGGGGCGTCGGCAGGGGTGAGGATCGGACGTCGGGCGGCAGGGGTGAGGATCGGGCGTTGGGGCGTCGGGGCGTCGGCAGGCGCGAGGACCGGGCGTCGGGCGGCAGGCCTGGGGCGAGGATCAGGCGTTGGGGCCGAAGCCGACGATGAGGAAGCCGCCGGACTTCTCGTCCTTCTGGAGTTCGAGCAGGCCGCGGACCTGGCCGTCCATCAAAAGCTCGGTGAAGGTCCGGTAGCCGTAGTAGGTCTCGTCGAAGTTCGGGCGCCTGCGCTTGAGGGTCTGCTTGATCATCGAGCCCCAGAGGTTGCCGTCGCGCTCCTGGAAGAGCGCCTCGGCGATTTCCAGGACGTAATCGAGGGCCTCCTCCTTGTTGCCGAACTTCAGGATCGGCTCCTCCTCGACGGGGGCGCCCCGCTGGCTCCGCGGCGCGGCCGCAGCCGCCTGCTGGGCCGAAGGCTGGGCGGCCGGCGCGACGATGTCAGCGTCGTCGTCGTCGTCATCGTCGTCGAGGTCCACCACACCCATGTCGATCTGCATTCTGCCGTTTCTGCCCCGGCCCCCTCGCCTGGAGCTCTTCTTGCGGCTGCTGCCCTTCCGGCGCCGCACCAGGTCGTCGTAATAGATGAACTCGTCGCAGCTCTCGATCAGGAGGTTGCTCGACGAGTTCTTGACCCCGACGCCGATGACGATCTTGTCGTTCAGCCGCAGCTTGTGGACCAGCGGGGAGAAGTCGCTGTCGCCAGACAGGACGACGAAGGTGTCGATGTGCGGGCGCGTGTAGCACAGGTCGAGGGCGTCGACGACCATGTGGATGTCGGCCGAGTTCTTGCCCGAGTAGGAGACGTGGGGGACCTCGCACAGCTCAAAGCCGGCCTCGTGCATGGCCTTGCAGTAGATCCTGTAGCGCTCCCAGTCGGCGTAGGCCTTCTTGCTGAGCACCTTGCCCTTGTCCAGCAGGCGCTCAAGGACCAGGTCGATCTCGAACTGGGGGAAGTGGGCGTCTCGGGCGCCGATGGCGATGTTTTCAAAGTCTGCGAAGATGGCGATGTTCAGCGCATCGTTCATGGAGGGCTCTCCGGGGGCGTCGTTCGCGGGGATCTGCGGTCGGTGTTCAGGGGCGCGGGGCGGCGAGTCGCCATGGCGAGGCCGAACCTGGAACGGTGGTTGGCTTGACCTCCGTCGGTCACCGGGCCTGCCTCGGTCCCTCAAACCTGCTAGAACTCTAGCAGATCCGCCCGGCGAGGTCGACTCTTTCTCAAGACCCCGCAGCGCCCCGCCGCCGGTCGATCACGGCGTCGAATGGGCTTGCAGTCGCAGAGCAGATCGAGTCTCCTTGGCTTCAGGAGGCGCCTGGCTTGAGCACATCCTGGAAGATCAACTCACCCTGGGGATGGATCCTGGTCGCGGCCGCGATCGGGGTCATGCTCCGCGCGCTACACCTGTGGTCCATGGTCTCCGAGGACCCGCTGCTGCTGGCCCCCGTCATGGACGCGCGCAGCTACCACGACTGGGCCGTGGACATCCTGAGCGACCCCGTCGGCAAGGAGGTCTTCTTTCAGTCGCCCGCCTACCCCTACATCGTGGCGCTGATCTACGCCGTGACCGGCGTCAGCTGGATCAACGTGGCGCTCGTCCAGGCCATGGCCGCCGGCGTCGGCATCCTGCTGGTCGGCAGCATCGGGCGGCGCGCCGACCCCGCCGGCGGACCCTGGGTCGGCGTCGTCGCCGCCTGGATCCTGGCCCTCTACAAGCCCATGATCTACTACGACGCCCTCCTGCTCAAGGCCGAGTTTACGATCCTGACCTCCCTGATCCTCCTCGACTTCACGCTGCGCGCCCTCGAAGCCCCCAGGCGGCGGGCCGCCCTGGCCTGGATGCTCGCCGCCGGCTTCACGGCCGCCCTCGTCGGCCTCTTCCGCGGCAACTTCTACCTCGCCGTGCCCTTGCTCCTGGGCTGGATCCCCGCCCGCTGGCTCATGCGCCGCGGCGATCCCAACCCCGACTGGCAACAGGCCACCCTCAAGACCCCGATCCTGCTCATGGCCGCCTTCGCCCTCGGCTTCGCCGCCCTCATCGGCCTCGTCGGCGCCCGCAACCACGCCGTCAGCGGCCAATGGGTCTTCTCCAACGCCAACAGCGGCGCCGTCCTCTACCTCGGCAACAACCCCTACAGCCCCCTGGGCGAGTACACCCACCTGCCCTTTGTCAGACCCAACCCCCTCTACGAGGCCCTCGACTTCCAGGCCGAAGCCTCACGCCGCTCCGGCACCCCCCTGACCGACGCCGAGGCCTCGACCTTCTGGCGCAAGGAGGCCGTCCGCTTCTCCCTCGATGAACCCCTGACCACCGCTCGGCGGCTCCTGCACAAGTCCGCCCGCGTCGTCGAGTCCTACGAGCTTGGCGACAACTACGGCCTCCGCTTCCACGAGCGCGCCTCCCCCTACCTCGCCCTACCGCTGCCCGGCTGGCCCCTCGTCATCGCGCTCGCCATCGCCTCCCTGCTCACCCTCCGGGGCCGCTGGCGCGACCATATGCCCGTCCTCATCCTCGCCCTGACCTACGCCGCCACCTTGCTGATCTTCTTCGTCCGCTCCCGATACCGTGTCCCCATGGCCCCCTTTCTCATCATCATGGCCTCGTCCTATCTCATTGTTTTTATTCGGCAATGGCGATCGGATCGGCGAGGGCGGCTCGTCGCCGGCGCCCTCGTCGCCCTGATCGCGCTGGCCGCGAGCTTCGTCCTCGGGCTGCCCCGCGAGCGCCAGGGGAACATGGCCTGGTGGAACGCCTCGCTGGCCGTCCTTCACTTCGAACATGGCAATATCGAGCGCGGGAAGGCCCTGACCGCCGTGGCCCTGGCCGAAGACGACTCCAACCCCTCCATGCTCGTCAACCTCGGCCGCGTCCACCTCGGCGCCGGCGATCTCCCCGCCGCCGAGCGCCTCTGCCGCCGCGCCGTCGAGCTCGAACCCGCCCGCCCCGAGCAGCGCGACTGCCTCGCCATGACCCTGGCCGAGCTCGGCCGCGCCCAGGAGGCCCGCGAGGTGCTCGCCTCCGCCTTCACCTTCGGCGGCCCCCCGCACCGCTACATCCTGGCCGCCTTCCTCGAAGAGATGAACGGCGACCCCGCCGCCGCCGCCGACCGCCTGCGCCTCTTCCTCAAGACCTACGGCGACGACCCCCAGATCCACGCGCACCTGGCCCGCCTCCTGCGATCCACCGACCCACAGGCGGCAGCCCTTCACCTCGACCGCGCCCTCGAACTCGCGCCCGCCGAGGCCGACAGCCTCAAGGCGATCGCCGGCCCGTGACGCCGCCCTGCGCGCCAGGGCGCGGATCTTCACTCCGGCGCGGCGTGCCTCAAGGCGATCGCCAGACCCTGGGCGACGCCCGGCCTTCCGAGGCGCGCCATCCCCTACGCCGCTGAACCCCTCCAGTGTGACATCCGTGTGACCTCGCCTCGACCACCGAGCCCGTCACCTCCGGCCCTTGTGACAACTTCGTGATGCGACAGGAATGTGTTGTCCTCGACGCAACAATGGGTAGGATATGCCCGCTCTGGCCGGTCTGAGCCCATCAGCCTTTCGAGCGAAGTGTTTGATTGAACCGAGGTGTCAACATGGCCTTGACCCGAGACAAGTTCTTCTGGGAATCCTTCTCCGCCCACATCGAGTGCACCGAGCGCGCCGTCGCTCTGCTGGCCGAGCTCCTGGGCGGCCCCGAGCACGCGGCGATCCTCTATGAGCGCATCCACGACATCGAGCACGAAGGCGACAAGATCACCCGCGAGGTCGTCCAGGCCCTCCACAAGACCTGGATCACCCCCCTCGATCGCGACGCCATCCACGGCCTCATCACCTGCCTCGATACCGTCCTCGATGAGGTCGACGCCTGCGCCGTCCGCTTCTCCCTCTACGAGATCACTGAGATCCGCCCCGAGGCCCGCGCCGTCGTCGAGCTGATGCGCCGCTCCATCCAGATCGCCCGCCCCGCCATCGACAACCTCACCAACATGAAGGAGTCCGCGCACACGCTGGAGCTGTGCAGCCAGCTCAACCAGCTCGAGAGTCAGGCCGACCGGGTCTACCGCGAGGCCGTCGCGCGACTCTTCAAGGAGGCCACCGACCCGATCCTGGCCATGAAGTGGCGCGACATCTTCGACGCCCTCGAAGCCGTCCACGACAGCATCGAGAACGTCGCCGACATCATCGAAGGGATCGTCCTTGAACACTCCTGAACACGAAGGGATGGGCTGACGCCATGTGGACCACCTATCTGATCATCGTCCTCTGCGCCGCGCTCCTCTTCGACGCCATCAATGGCTTTCACGACGCGGCCAACTCCATCGCCACCGTCGTCTCGACGCGCGTCCTCTCTCCGCGCGCCGCCGTCCTCTGGGCCGCCTTCTTCAACTTCATCGCCTTCCTCGTCTACCCCGCGCACGTCTCCAACGCCATCGCCAAGGGCGTCGCGGCCGAGGCCGTCACCCAGAACGTCATCTTCGCCGCCCTGATCGGCGCCATCACCTGGAACCTCCTGACCTGGTGGAAGGGCCTCCCCTCATCCTCCTCTCACGCCCTCATGGGCGCCTTCGCCGGCTCGGCGCTCGCCCACGTCCCCGATCCCTCCATCCTGACCACCTCCGTCTTCGGCAAGGCCGCCCTCTTCATCGTCGTCGCCCCCGTCCTCGGCGGCCTCATCGGCTGGATCATCATGGCCCTGATCAAGCGCCTGCTCGCCCACGCCACCCCCCACACCGTCGATAGCATCTTCCGCCGCGGTCAGCTCGTCGCCGCCGCCCTCTACTCCCTCGGCCCCGGCGGCAACGCCGCCCAGACGTCCATGGGCATCATCACCGCCCTCCTGATCACCTCCGGCCTCCAGTCCGCCGACCAGACCGAACCCTTCCTCTGGGTCGTCCTCGTCTGTCACCTCGCCATGGCCCTCGGGACGATGTCCGGCGGCTGGCGCATCTTCAAGACCA
>SXGS01779298.1_pt1 | contig 46238 bp, 29 predicted proteins | sample 3174681 | NCBI WGS metagenome assembly SXGS01 (sample SAMN11356861, study PRJNA531348) | freshwater metagenome | isolation source: freshwater sample F1-80 | place: China: Fuxian Lake, Yuxi | collected 2017-12-25
AGCCGACGTTGCAGAACCGGGGGGCTGACGCCGACCCGCTCGCCATTCAGGTTCAGATTCCTTCGAGGGCCGTCAGCAATCCATTGCTGAGCGTGAAGGCCTCGATGATCTCATTCGCGGGGTCAGCGATGGTGTCCACACCTTCGTTCCCCGCAACCGTGTCGTTTCCACCTTGTCCGTTGATCGTATCGTCGCCGTCACCACCGAGGATCACGTCGGCACCGCCGCCACCTCCCAGGATGTCGTTACCGTCGCCACCTAGAACCGTGTCGTTGCCAGCACCGCTGTTGATGACGTCATCACCGTCCGAGCCATTGATGGCATCGTTGCCGAGACCACCGATGACCGTGTCGTTGCCATCGCCCGCGATGACCGTGTCGTCGCCGTCGCCGGCGTCAATCGAATCGTGGCCGTGATTCCCACGGACGATGTCGTTGCCCGCACCCGCGATGATCGAGTCATCGTTGACTCCGCCGTCGAGCGAATCGTTGCCGTCTCCGCCGGTCAACGTGTCGAGGCCCAAGTCTCCCAGCAGCGTGTCGGCTCCGATGCTGCCATCCAGGCTGTCATCACCCGCTCCGCCATTGAGTGAATCATCGCCGTCCTGTCCGAGCAGCACGTCGAAGCCGTCGCCGCCATCGACGGAGTCATGGCCGTCGTTACCGCGGAGACTGTCATCGCCGGCATTGCCTTGAATGCTGTCGCTGCCCGCGTCGCCGAAGACGTTGTCATTTCCTTCGCCGCCAATGATGGTGTCGTTGCCGCCGCGACCATTCAGCCGGTCGTTGCCGTCGCCACCGGTAATCGTGTCCCCATCTTCGCTGCCGGCTAGGGTGTCGTTGCCGGCATCGCCGTTGAGCTCCAGCCGCACGTTTCCGATCAAGGCTCCCGCCGCGCTGATCACGTCGTTGCCATTGCCACCGAAAACTTCGACTTGCACGCCCGCGACATCTTCCAGGTTGCCAATCGTGATGACATCGTTGCCGTTGTTGCCGTTGATCGCGACACGATTGAAATTCGCACCGACGGTCACGGACTTGCCGGACTCGGTGATGACCAGTTGATCTTCCGCGTTCTTGCCGACAGTGAATGTGTTCGCGTCCCCGGTTCCGTTGATGAGCAGCGTGTTATCTCCGGTGGGATCGGACAGCGTGTCGTTGCCGCCACCCGCACCGTCCCAAACAATGGTGTCGTCGCCGTCTCCGCCAAAGAGGAGGTCCGTGCCTCCCTGGCCATTGAGTGTGTCGTTGCCGAATTGTCCGAAGATCGTGTCGTTCCCCGCGCCACCCAGCACGCTGTCGTTGCCGGCTCCGGCATCGATGAAGTCATCACCCGCACTGCCGTTGAAAATGTCGTCGGTGTCGGCGGCCAGCAGCGTGTCGTTTCCATCGTTCCCGATCAGCGTGTCCGCTTGAGGTCCAGGCAACGCTGGCGGTGGCGGTGGAGGCGGAGGTGGCGGAGGCGTGGCCGTACCGACCGCACCCACGATGCCCAAAACAATCGCGTTGGCAAAACCGACTGGGTTCGATGGATCGATCACAAAGTACAAGGGGTCTCCCGGCTGGATATCGTCAGCCGACGGACCTGGAGTAATTAAGTTCTCGATCGGCGTGGCCGTGGCGTTAAGCGCTCCAGTGAGAGTTGCCAACCCGGTGAGTTGCGGACGAGGCGTGCTGCCAAAGAATCCAAACTCATCTCCCAGACCGACGACTTGGACACTGTCTGCAAGCAATGCATTGATTGTGTTTTGGATCGCTGCTCCACGGCCGCCAGGACTGACGGCGTCTCCGCCTTGAGTCACCTGGTTGGCTGGTACGGTCACGCCGCCAAGTCCGGTGTAAGTCGCGAGACCATCCGGCTGAAACGTGAAAGGAGCGTCCGTCGCCAGCAAGACGATGCGACGTGTGCCGGGCCGAAAACCGACACCATCGACGGGAGTCGTGGGAACGGGAATCGTGGGTGGCAGCACATTGTTGGTGAGATCGGGAACGAACGTGTCATAGCCCGGAACGTCGCCACCGCCTCCCGTATTGGTCTGGGTTGAGGCGGGCCCGGCCGGGCCCGCGTCAACCGTATCGCCATCACCGTTACCGTCGAATCCAACGCCGGTGGCGATTTGGAACAAGGCTTCGATAGCGCTTTCCGGACCGCTCCCTCCGCTCCCGGTCTTGCCGCGGTTCAGTGCCGCATTGATGGCAGTTAGGAAGTTCGGAGTATCGTCGGTGATCAGCGGCTGATTCAGAATGAACGGCTTGTCGTTCGAATCAAAGAACGGCGTAGCCGAGCTGTAGTCCTCGAATCGCGAGATCGCGAACGCAAAGTCGCCGCCCGGATACTGAGTCTGCAACTGTGAAACGATCGTTGGGAACACTGGTATTAGATTCGGCAATGTCCCCTGAAAACTGCCCGTGTCATCCAGCAGAAACACGATATCCAAGACGGGCGGCGGCGGCACAATGTCGTCGTTGATCATGCGGCCTTCCGCTTGCGGATCATTGAGCTGCGCGTTGACCGGGTTCGACAGATTCAGGAAGTAGGTATCGTCACTCTCGATCGTCGTGTCGCCGAGAATGACGACCGGAACCAGCTTGACCGTTTCTCCGGGCAGGAACGTGAGCGTGCCATTCGTCATCTCATAATCGCTGCCGACGATGGCAGTGCCGCCGGGCGTCGTGCCGTCGGAGAACGTGGTGAAGTCCACGGTCACGGTCGAAGCGCTGGGAACCGTCAGCCGCACGGTCATGAAGACCGTGTTCGTGACATCCCCTTCGTTGAAGATCAAATCGTCGGCGACCAAGCCAGCGACGCGTGTGTCGAGCAGATCGTTGCCGACACCGCCGATCAGCAAGTCGGGGCCGCCAACGCCAAACAGCGTGTCGTCACCCGACTGACCATTCAACGTATCCGCGCCGATGAAGCTGTTGGCTTGGAGTTCAAAATCGTCGAACCCCACATCGTTACCCGATCCCCCGAGGATGCTGTCGTTGCCGTTGCCCCCCTCGATGGTGTCGTTACCGCTTCCGCCGTTTTCGAAATCGTTGCCGTCGCCCCCTTGCATTCGATCCTGCCCGCCGTCGCCGAACAGGCTGTCGTCGCCGGCTTGGCCGTCGATGGAGTCGTTGCCGCTCATGCCGCGAATCACGTCGGCACCCAGTCCGCCGTTAATCGTGTCGTTTCTCTCGCCGCCGATGATCGAGTCATTCCCGTCATCACCATTGATGAGATCTGCGCCGCCATCGCCGTTGATGGTGTCGTTGCCGGCTCCGCCGTTGATCGTGTCTTCGCCGTTCTGGCCGTTCATGACGTCATCGCCGACGCCGAGATTGACGAGGTCCGAGCCGTTGCCCGCATCGACGTTGTCGTTGCCCGCTCCGGCGTCGATGGTATCTGCTCCATCGCCGCCGTTGATGATGTCGATTCCAGTCCCACCACGAATGACATCTTCTCCATCGCCGCCGTCGAGCGTGTTGGCACCACCCTGACCATCGAGCGTGTCGGCACCGTCGCCGCCGACCAAGCTGTCTCCGAAATCATTGCTGCCCAGAATCGAGTCGTCGCCATTTCCTGCGTCGACGCTGATGCTCGTCAACGCGGTGAATTCGGCCGACGTCACACCGCTCAAGTCGATGTTGTTCTCTGCATCGCCGCCGGTGATGACGATCGACTGCAACGAACTGGCCGGGAACGTACCAATCGACACGGGTTGCAACTGTCCGCCGCCAGAGCCGATCTGCACCACCACATTGCCGCTCAGCGAACTGACGCTGACGTTGTCGTTCGTGCTGAGCGTGATGTTCAACTCGGTGCCGGCCACGATCAACACGCTGGACGACGGCAGAGCGCGCACTTCTAGATGTTCCGCGAATGCCACGACGGTCCGCGCCTGAATGTTTGGTTTCCGGCGACCTGTTACTGCGGGCCAGTTCTTCAGCCATGAAACAAATTGCACGATCAAACCTCCCTGTCCAGGAAATCTCTTGCGTAGCTGCGTTCGTCAGAACGCGGGTGCTCGCCGCCATTCGTCCGCACTCTGGCGAGTGCGAGTACGTCTCACAGTGCGTCCAGAATCGTTCGCAGTGCCGCCGACAGAACGAAGAGTTCGTTGATCTCCGCCGCTGGATCGATAATCACGTCGATCCCTTGGCCGCCAGCGACGGTATCGGTGCCACCTTGGCCATCGATCGAGTCGTCTCCATCTTCGCCCAAGACCAAGTCGCTGCCGCCGCCACCTTTGAGAGTGTCGTTGCCATCGCCACCGACGATCGTGTCATTCCCCGCCGCGCCGTTGACGATGTCGTTGCCGTCACCGCCGTCGATGGCGTCGTTCCCGGTGTTGCCGGTGATCACGTCATTGCCGTCGCCGCCATTGACCACATCGTTGCCGTCACCCGAGTCGATCGTGTCGTTGCCGTGATCGCCACGAATCGTGTCATCGCCAAGCTCACCGAAGATCGAGTCGTTGTTGTGGCCACCGTCGAGCACGTCGTTGCCGTCGCCGCCATTGAGCGTGTCGGTGCTGAGTCCTCCCAACAGAGTGTCGTTGCCGGCACCTCCCAACAGGCTGTCCGCGTTGCTGCCGCCGTCCAGCGAATCGCTGCCGTTGCCACCTTCCAACGTGTCGGCCCCATCGCCGCTGAGCACCGTATCATTCCCCTCGCCGCCTCGCAGCAAGTTGAATCCATTGCCGCCATCGATCGAGTCATTGCCCGCTTCGCCGTCCACGAAGTCGTCGCCATCGCCGGCACTGATCGTGTCGTTGCCATTGCTCCCCTTGAGATTGTCGTTGCCGAGTCCGCCGAGGATCGTGTCATCCCCCAGCGTGCCGCGAACCGTGTCGTTGTCATTGCCTCCATCCAGAAGCAACCGCACGCGGCCAATCGGAGCTCCGGTGCCGATGATCGAATCGTTGCCGGCTCCGCCATGCACTTCGACCACAATTGGCGGCACCTTAGAAATGTCGGCCACGTTGATGGTGTCATTGCCGCCGTTGCCGTTGATGATCGCCAGAATGAAGGTCGGTCCGAGCGTGACGGACTTCCCCGTATCAGTCACGGTCAGAAGTCGGTCCACCGATTGTCCAAGGGTGAACGTGTTGGCCGCTCCGCTGCCATTCACCACCAGCGTGTTGTCCCCCTGAGTGTCTGTCAGGAAGTCATTGCCGCTGCCGACACCTTCCCAGCCCACCGTGTCGTCGTCTTGTCCGCCATCGACGACGTCTGTGCCTCCCTGACCGCTCAGCGTGTCATTCCCTTCGGCACCCAGCAGCGTATCGTTTCCGCCGCCTCCGAGAATGGAATCGTTCCCGGCACCGCCATCGATGCTGTCTTCACCGACACCTCCATTGAGCGTGTCATCACCGATGTTGCCGATCAGGGTATCGTTTCCATCGTCACCAGTTAGCAAGTCACTCCCCACATCGCCGAGTGTGACCATGATGGACACAGTCGCGACGTTGCTGACCGCTCCAACATCGTCCAGGATCGTGTATTGGAACGTATCGACTCCCGCGAAGCCGACGTTCGGGGTGTAACGGATCAGCCCGTTGCCGAGGTCCAGCGCCGTGCCGTTCGCCGGCGGAGTCACGATTTGAATCGTGGTGTAGTCAATGACGCCGTCCGGATCGCTGTCGTTCGAGACCACGTCGATCGTGACGTCGATCGTGCCATCAATTGTCCCGGAATCATCCACCGCCACCGGAGGCATGTTGATCGGCAACGGCACGATCGTTCCGAACGCTGTGTGAGTCGTGTAATCGGCGGTTGCGCCGGGTGCCAACGTAAACAGATTGCGAATGGCCACGCGGTTGTCGCGTGTGGGATTATCGACGATGTCGTCGCCGTTGGTATCACCTTCGATCAAGTTGGGCAGCGGCGGGCCGGCGGGATCGACTATGAACAGGTCGGCGAGGTGGAAGCGGTCTAATGAAATCGGATCTCCACCCAATCCCGTCGTGCCCACGAATGCGTTAGTGCTGCCGGGCACAATCGTGTTCGTGCTCTCGAAGAAGACTTCGGTGCCTCGCGGATCACGGATTCGGCCACCACCGTCATTGGTCACTCTCATACCGCTGATGAGATCGGTGTAATTGAACATGTGGAAGTCGGTGTATCGCACCAAGTCCAGCACGATGGTCGCAGCCGTCGGATTCGAGATCGTGTAGGTTTGTGTGAGCAACGCGCCAATTCGCGTGCCTGCTTCGTCATCAAGCCGCGAAACCGTTTGCACGAGGTTGAAATTCAATCCGCTCTCCGTGAACGTGCTGCGAGCCTCCGTCGCCGTTCCCGTCATGGTTAGATTTTGGTTCAATTGCAACCGTAAGCCCGTTGTGCCGAGTCGAAAATCGATTTCCGAAAACAGGGCGTTATCGACCGCGCCGTACTGTGGTCCGACGGGATCAAAGGTGGACGAAAAGAAGCCTCCGACGCCATCCACAATGACCGCCAAACTGCCATCCCCCATGCCAAACGTCAGCGTGGCCGTGGTTCCCAGGCTGGCACCGGCTCCGGTCGCCACGGCTGGGTCGAGGATTTGAATCGGCCCGTTCGCAGCCGGCGGTGGTGGCGGTGGTGGTGGTGGGTCAATTGCGGCCTGTCCGACAAAGGCACTCGCCACGAGATCGTTGCCGGTGCCCCCCTGCAACGTGTCGGCACCGCGGCCACCGATGATCGTGTCGTCTCCCGACTGGCCGAGAATCGTGTCGTTGCCGGTCAGCGTATCCGCCGGACCTGTGCCGTCGCCGAGCATGGTGTCGTTGCCCGATCCACCGAGCATCGAATCCGCACCGCCACCACCGGTCAGCGAGTCGTTGCCCGCCTGGCCGTTCATGACATCGTCCCCCTCGTTGCCGAGGAGACTGTCGTTGCCATTTCCGCCACGCAGGTTGTCATCGCCAAGATCACCTACGAGCTGATCGTTGCCCGACTGGCCATCCAGCGTGTCGTTGCCGACGCCGCCCAGCAGGTTGTCGGCGAGTTCGCCGCCCAAGATGCTGTCGTCGCCGATGCCGCCGTTGATGGTGTCGGCTCCGCCATCACCGTTGAGGAAATCGTCGTCGGCTCCGCCATCGATGGTGTCTTCGCCGTTGCCGCCGTTGACGGTGTCATTGCCAGGTCCGGCATCGACGTTGTCCGAACCGTTGCCGGCTTCGATCGAATCTGCTCCGGCGCCGGCAGTGATGCTGTCGGTTCCGTCACCGCCACGGATGCTGTCTGCTCCCGTGCCGCCGTCGACCGTGTCCGCTCCGTCACCGCCGTCGAGCGTGTCGTTCCCACCCTGGCCTATGATCGAATCGTCGCCATCCTCTCCGAACAAACTGTCGTCGAAGTCCGGGCTGCCGGTCAGCGTGTCGCTGCCGTTGCCCGCATCGACCACGATGCTTGTCAGCGAAGTGAAATCCACCGCAAGCACGCCACTGAGGTCGATCTCGTTGGCCTCATCGCCGCCGGTGATGAGGATGCTTTGAATGGCGCTGGAACTGATCGTGGGAAGGTTGGTGGAGGGGGTCAGCACTCCGCCAGTCGTTCCGGTCTGCACGACGAGGTTGCCCGCGAGCGAACTGACACGCACTGCTTCATCGCGGACCAGCGTGATATTCAGTTCGCCGCCAATCAACAGAACCGAAGTCGACAGCAGCGAACGATTCTCCAGACGCTCCGCCGATCGGGGCAGAGAACCAGAGGCTCGAGAACCCCGTCGTCGATCTGCCGTTGCGGACCAGTTCTTTAGCCAGGAATTGAATTGCACGATCGTTCCTTCCATGACGCAGGTCGAATTCCACCGGTTTTGCTGCCCGTAACCGCGATGCCATTCCTAATTGGCTTGCCACTGGCAAGGGTCGGAGCGCAAGACACGGTCCTTCCGGTTGCCCTATCGACCCTCGCACTCGTCACGCGCGACAAAACCAAACCACGCCGCTACGCCATGCACGATGTGCAGATCTGGCATGATCAGAGTCTTCGGCACAGCCGTTAAGTTCGAGTCCTTGGGTGCGGGGTCAGGCCACCGCATTCCCAGGAAACGAAAAAGCTCTGGCCGTGCAATCACGGTCAGAGCTTTTCTACGGTTCGGTCATTTGTGCCGGTCGGCGGGGCGGTCAGATCACTGAGCGTCCAGAATGGTTCTCAGGCTCGCAGGCAATACGAATGCTTCGTTGATCTCGGCCTGCGGGTCGATGATGGTGTCGATTCCTTGATGACCAGCGACAGTGTCGGATCCGCCTTGGCCGTCGATCGTGTCGTCGCCGTCCTCACCGAGGATGAGATCGCTGCCGCCACCACCCTTGAGGTTGTCGTTGCCGATTCCGCCGGTGAGGGTGTCATCACCCAGAGTGCCGCGAATCGTGTCGTTGCCATCGCCACCGTCCAGCAGCAACCGCACGTTGCCGATCAAACCGCCGGTGCCGATGATCGAATCGTTGCCCGCTCCGCCACGCACTTCGAGCACGATCGCCGGCACTTTCGAGATGTCCCCGATGTTGACCGTATCGTCGCCGTTGTTGGTGTTGATGATCGCTCGCGTGAACGTCGGGCCAAGCGTGACCGTCCTGGCCGATTCCGTGATGGTCAACAACTGGTGGAACGATTGGCCGACCGTCAACGTGTTGGCCGAACCGCTGCCATTCACCAGCAACTGGTTGTCGCCGACGGAGTCGGTCAGGAAATCGTTGCTGCTGCTGGCTCCTTCCCAAACAAACGTGTCGTCTCCGTCGCCGCCGTCGAGCGAGTCGGTTCCCCCTTGGCCATTGAGCGTGTCGTTACCCAAGTTGCCAAAGAGTGTGTCATTCCCGCTGCCGCCTAGGATGCTGTCATTTCCAAGACCGCCATCGACGCTGTCGTTTCCGGCTCCGACGTTGATGACGTCGTTAAAGGCACTGCCGAAGATCGTATCGTCTCCATCGCCACCCAAGAGCGTGTCACCAAACAAGTCACTCGAGGAGGGTGGCGGTGGAGGAGGTGGTGGCAGAACCGTGTCGTCCGTGGTGAGATTGTCGATAGCGAACCGGGGACCAGACCCAACACCGGCGACCGTGAAGTCCACAACCGCTCTCGTCACGGGAGACCCGTTATAGAAAAACTGGCCTTCGATAAAGATGTTAATGACACTAAGCGGGACGTTCGTCGTTTGTACCAGGGTGCCCATTGCATCGAAGAGCTGCACTTGCAAATCGCTGGCTGTTCCGATCCCTGAACTGCGAGCCACCCCAAAGCTGATCGATACCACGGGATTCGCGAAGTCCATCGTGAGAATTCCCGACGATGACCCCTCCAGGTTCGGAGGCTGAATGACGGTGGTTAAAGATGGTCCAACGAACGTGTTGAACACCGCATCCGTGCTGGGCACTCCCCCTTCCGTGAATCCGAACGTCACCCCTTCGACCGTCAACCCATTGATCGGCTGAGTTGGCACTTCATCAAACGTGATCGTATTCAGCGCTGGCGGAAATTCTGTCTGAAACCCGCCGCCCAAATCATCCAGAATGGTGCCCACACCTTGGATGTCGAGCGTCGTCACGTTCTGGAGATTCGAGAGCAGAACGAAAAAGAATTCCGTGCTTTCCACCGTGGTATCCCCCACGATGGGAACGGAAATGGTCTGTTGAGTTTGGCTAGGAGCGAACGTAATTGTGCCGAAGGTCGCTTGGTAATCTTGCGGAGCGGTGGCCGTCCCGTCTTGCGTGGCAAAATCCGCGGTCACTGTCAGTGTCGAAGCTTGAGATAAAGTCACGACAAAGTTGGCGTTGGTTGTTCCGACGTCCCCTTCCGTGACCGTCACATCTCCGATGGAAATCGTCGACAGAGGTCCGGCGGCATCGTCGTCGATGATCGTGGCGTTGCTTTGCGATTGGAGTAACAAGCCATTCGTAGGATTGGACAACAACACCTGGAATGTTTCGTCCCCTTCTTGAACGTTGTCGGCCAGCACCGGGACCGAAACCGTCTGTGTGGTCGTTCCGGGCAAAAACGTCAAAGTGCCGCTGACGCCTTGATAATCCAATCCTGAGATCGCCGTCCCATCCTGGGTGGAAAAATCGACGGTGACCGCCACCGCCGACGGCGACGAAAGCGTGATGGTGAAATCCAATGCGGAGATGCCGGCGTCGCCTTCCAAAATCGAAACGGCCGTGTCGATCGAAATGTCGGGTTGAGCAGCCAATAAGAAATCCTTCCCTGCTCCGCCATCGACCGTATCAGCGCCTCCGCCGCCAATGAGCGTGTCATTCCCGGATTGGCCTTGGACGAAATCATCGCCGAGGTCTCCGTTGGCAAGATCGTCGCCAGCACCACCGAAGATGCGATCCTGATCATCGCCGCCGAACAACTGATCGTTCCCCGCTTGACCGTTCAACGTGTCATTCCCGGCCTGTCCCAGAACCGTATCGTTATTCGCTCCGCCTTCGAGACTGTCGTCGCCAATTCCGCCGGAGATCGCGTCGTTGCCCGCCTGTCCGTTGATCGTGTCGTTGCCCCCATTACCGAGCAAAATGTCGGCGAGTTCGCCCCCCAGAATGTGGTCGTTGCCGATGCCGCCGTTGATGGTGTCCTCGCCGTTGCCGCCGTTGACCGTGTCGTCGCCGAGGCCGGCATCGACGTTGTCGGAACCGCTGCCAGCGTCGATCGAATCCGCCCCGTCGTCGCCGGTAATACTGTCGCTCCCATCGCCGCCGTTGATGGTGTCCGTCCCCGTGCCGCCGTCGATCGTGTCGGCTCCGTCTCCACCTTCCAGTGTGTCGTTCCCTCCTTGGCCGAGAATCGAGTCATCGCCGTCTTCACCGAACAAACTGTCGTTGAAGTCCGGGCTGCCAGTGAGCGTGTCCGATCCGTTACCGCCATTGACCGAGATGCTGGTCAGCGCCGTGAAGTCCGCCGCTCAGGTCGATCTCGTTGGCCTCATCGCCGCCGGAGATAACGATAGACTGAATCGCGCTGGAACTGGTCGCGGCGATGTTGGTGCTGGGTAAGAGCGCTCCGCCGCTGGAGCCGGTCTGTACGACCAGGTTGCCCGCGATCGAGCTGATCCGTACCGCTTCATCGCGGACGAGCGTGATATTCAACTCGCCGCCGATCAACAGCACCGACGCCGACAGCAGCGAGCGATTCTCCAGGCTCTGGGCCGAGTGCGGAATTGACCGTGATACTCGCGAACCCCGTCGTCGATCTGCCGACGCGGACCAGTTCTTCAGCCAGGAATTGAATTGCACGATGGATCCCTCCATCAATTAGGACAGGCACTCCTGCCTGCCACCGAGTCAGAGACAGGCAAGAGTGCCCGTTCTACTGGTCTTAACCGTGATACCGGTGCTGATTGACTTGCCACCGACAACGGTCGGAGCGCAAGACACGGTTCTTCCGGTTGTCCTATCGGCCCCTACGCTCGTCACGCGCGACAAAAATAGACCGCGCCGATATGCCGAGCACGATGAGCAGATCAGGCATGACCGGCGTGCTTGGCACGACCGGCAAGGTCGGAGGTTCGGAAGTGGGTCAGTTGAGTCGCCTTTCGCCGAGCGAAAGACGACTCACTTGAGACTGACCCACGACCGCTTGGTCGATCCCTGGCGACGCGTCGTCAGCCCGGCCGTGTGACGATGACCGTGTTGCTCCCGTTTTCGTGGCCGGGCGTCGTCAGGTCACGCCGGACTCAGTGAGGAACTCGCGGCGGGCGACACGCTGACTCCGGGCAGCGGTCGGTCATCTGATCGCGGTGGACAGTTTTGTGAAGCCTGCGGCCGTGGGAAGGGACCATTTCAAGGAATCACGGCGCTCTTCCGACGAAGACTGGCTGACTTCTGCGGAGCAACTCCTCACTTCTGCTGGAGAACTCATCACTTCGGCGGATTAACTCGTCACTTCGGTGATTGAACACATCACTTCGGCGGAGGAACACATCACTTCGGCACGATGGAACTGCGCTGCTATGGTGGCAGTTCTTGATTCCGTTGCGGAAGTCAGCGCCCCTCCTGCCAAAGTGACCGTGACCACTGCCGAAGCAGCGATGCCAACCGGCGAAGCGCGCGTCACAACCTCGGAAGCCAACACTACTGTTGCGGAAGACAGCACTACTCATTCCGAAGCCACAGTTACTCCAGCCGAATAAAGCCTCACTCCTGCCAAAGTGTGTCTCACTCCTGACGAATCAAGTCTGACTGCTTCGGAAGTCAGCAGAACTTCTTCGGAACTGAGCAGTACTGCTTCCGAACGTCGCTGTGGAGCTGCGGAAGGCGGAATTCCAGCCGCGAACGTGCCGCTTTGTGATGGCGCGGCGACCGCCGGCTGCTGGGATTGGCAACTTGTCGCTGCATCGCCGAGCGCTTTGTTCGCGGTACTCGTCAAGCGGTTTGACGATGCCTCAGTTTTCGGTCAGCTTCGTCGTCTTTCGCTCCGCGAAAGGCCGTTCTTTCGTGGAGCGAAAGACTATCAACATAAACTGACCCACGACCGGAGGTTCAGACGTCAGCACGGAGGTTGAAGAGGAGAGGAGACGTTGCCAGTTCCAATTTGCAATCGCGGCACCTATGAAAAAAGCCCCGGTCGTGGGCACGACCGGGGCCTCTCGATTTTCGGCACTTCGTGCCGGAGGAACACGTTCTCACATCTCACATCTGAAATCTCAGACTGCCACGTTCAGCTCACAGCGAGGTCGCTTCCAACAGCGTCAAGATCGCAGCGGACAGCATGAACTGCGCGTCGATCTCCGACGCCGGATCATCGATCGCATCGCCTCCTTGGTTGCTGGCTACGGTGTCGTTGCCATCCATAACCGAGTAGCGCGGCGAGGCCGCAAAGACATGGGGCACGTTTTCAACGTGCCCATTACGAGCACATCGAAAACGTGCTCCACATCGTGAAATCGCTGCGAAACAAAAGCGAATTCACTGGTAACGACGAAAGCGTCTTTCGCGCCGAGCGGATCGGGGTGATCCCGATTCGAGTTGGAATTTGTCAGACCAAGCTGATCGAGCGACGCCCCTTCGGGACCAACTCCAGCCCCAAGATCTCTGGTCTCATTTAATTCCCCAACAACGCCAGCAGCACCGCCGCTGACAACACAAAACGCTCGTCAATCTCACTCTCGGGATCGGCGATCACGTCGATCCCTTGGCCGCCGACGATGGTGTCGAGTCCTCCTTGTCCGTCGAGGACGTCTTCGCCGTTCCCGCCGAGGATCACATCCGCGCCACCGCCCCCTTGAACGCTGTCGTTGCCGTCGCCGCCAATGATCGTGTCATTGCCGTTCCCCGCGTTGATGCGGTCGTTTCCGTCTCCACCGGAGATGAGATCCAGGCCATCGGCGGAGTTGATCGAGTCGTCGCCGTCGCCCCCGATGACCGTGTTGTTGCCGTCGCCGGCATCAATCACGTCGTGGCCGTGATCACCGAGAATCCGGTCGTTGCCAGATTGACCGCTGATTGTGTCGTCGTTGCGTCCGCCGTCGAGCGTGTCGTTGCCGGCTCCACCGGCGAGCGCATCAAGGCCGACTCCCCCTCTGACTGAATCATCGCCGGCCATGCCGTTGAGGTTGTCGTTGCCCGCTGCTCCATCCAGCGTATCGTTGCCGTCCGCTCCCTTGAGTGAGTCGTTGCCGTTGTTTCCGAGCAGACTGTCGTCGCCCGCGTCGCCGTTCATGAAGTCGTTCCCGTCACCGCCGTCGATGAAGTCGTTGCCGAGTCCACCACCAAGCTGATCGTTGCCCGTCTCCCCGTTGACGGTGTCGTTCCCCGTGCCGCCGTTGGCCGCGTCGTTCCCATCGCCGCCATTCAGCGTGTCATTGCCCGCCGAACCGATCAGTGTGTCGTTGCCGTTGTCTCCGCTCAGCGACAGACGGGTGACGCCGATGCTGGCTCCGACCGCCGTCAGCAGGTCATCGCCCAATCCGCCGCGCACGTCGATCCGCATATGTCCGATCCCCGCCACATCACCGACCGTGATCGTGTCGTCTCCGCCCAAGCCATCGACCACCACATTCTGCACATTCCCATTGATGATCAGCGTGCTCGTCCCTGAATTGATGGTGAGCACATTGCCGAGAGGCGTGCCGACCGCGGCCACCGAGATCGACTCACCGGAGTTCGTGCCGTTCGCCTGCACGGAGTTCAGGCCCTCTTCGCCATCGACCGTTTCGATGCCGCTGTTGTTCGGATTGAACCAGAACGTGTCGTCTCCCTCACCGCCGAAGACCGTATCGCTCCCCCCTTGTCCGTCGAGCGTGTCGTTGCCCGCCTGACCGTCGAGCGTGTCCTGTCCCGATCCACCCAGCACGAGATCATTCCCGTCGCCGCCGAACACCTCGTCATCGCCGAGTTGCCCATTGAGCGTGTCGTTCCCAGCGGCACCTTGGAGAGTGTCGTCGCCGTCTCCACCCAAGAGCAGGTCGCCATCAATATCCATGAGGTTGGCGCGTGCCGCACCAGTCGTCGCGGCACTTCGCGCACCGGCCAACACATTGGGACTCGCCACATGGATCACCGGCCGCGTGACCACACCGCTATTGGGTGCCGTATTGCGAACACCTGCCGGGTTATTCGACGGTGCGCGCAGATAGCTGTCCGCTGACGTCAGAGCGACCTGATATCCCAAGTCCGCAAACTGAGCGATCGTGACGCGGCTCAGCGGATTCGGTCCTGGGAAGTTAATGAACCCCGTCATCAACTCATTATCGAAGACGGACTCACGCCAATGCCCATCCGCCGTTCCGGGTCCGCCGGTGGCTTCCACCGGAACGGACGAGCCTGTGGTTCCAAACCGCGCGTTGAACTCCTGAGTCGCCATCGCGCCGGTAAATCGTGGATCGCTGCCCCCCGACTGCGCGGGGTTCTGCAACAAGTTCAAGTTGGTCCAAATCGTGCCGAAGCCCAACACATGACACATCTCGTGCAGGATCGTGTCCTGCAACAAACCGCTGGCTTCCAACGCGGCTAAGTCCGCCGTGTCAAACTGCATCGTCCCGGAAAAAGGCAGAAAGCTGCCCGCCCGGACGTTGTCTGGACCAGCCTGTCCCAGGATGCCGCCGGCTCCATCAATCGCGACGCCGCTCGCGGCAATTCGCACGTCATCAATGGCACCCAGCACGGGATCAACCACGTCGGGCACATCACCGATGATGATGCTCTCCAACCGCAGTTCCGCCGCCGCGAAGGCCGCTTGCTGAGTCGCCGTCAGTCCCGTGCCAAACACAATTTGAATATCGAACAGGCTGGCAACCGGAGGAACCGGAACCGGAACCGGAGAGTCGTCATCCCGGATCGTCACGATGCCGGTGGCCAGCCCCAACACCGTATTCACTGGATTGCTCAGCACCACGCTGAAGGCTTCATTGGATTCCTGAATGGTTTCCCCAAAGACCTGCACCACGATCGTCAGCGAGGTGACTCCGGGATCAAAGGTCAATTGACCACTCGCGGGAGCGAAGTCGGCACCGGCGAGCGCCGTGCCGCTCACCGTGGCATAGTCCACGGTGACCGGCAACGAGGAGGGGGACGCCAGGCTCACGGTCAACGTCACATCGGTCGTTCCGCTGTTCCCTTCCAAGACCGTCACCGCGTTGGTGATCGACACCGCTTGCTCGTCGCTCTGCACCAAGTCATTGCCGGCACCGCCATTCAGAGTGTCCGCTCCGCCGCCGCCCGTCAGCGAGTCATTCCCTGTTTGGCCACTGACTTGATCGTTCCCCGCGTTGCCGTTGAGCGTGTCATCGCCCGCACCACCCAACAACGAATCGTTTCCGTCCCCACCGCTGATGTCGTCGGCCCCCGCCTCGCCATTGATCGCATCGTTTCCCGCGCTGCCGTCCAGCGAGTCATTCCCCGCGTTGCCGTTGATCGCATCATTGCCGCCAGCACCGAAGAGAGTGTCATTGCCGCTGTTGCCAATCAACGTGTCGCTACTGGCCGGATTCACGATCGGCACACCGTTGAGTGTCACATTCAAATTGTCGATGCCCCAAGACTCATTCGTCCCACCTTGAAAGCCGGCTCCATCCGCGAAGAAGTCGATCCTCAATGTGCTTGCGGTGTGAGGAATCTTGTCGAACAGTGGGTCCAAGCCGAGATTCCACGCACTATCGACTGCGTTCGGTGTTGCGGAAGTGCCTGGAAATCCCAAGTGCACGAAAGGCAGCGGCGTCAATTGGACTGTTGGCGGTGCGACGTAACCTTGTGCCAAACCCTGACGGGCGTTGTCGAAGCTACCGTGAAAGATCAGTGCGCCATCAATGCGGACGTTGAAAAAGTCTGGTGCCTGCGTGGGGATGACCGCCGCCACGCCATCCCAACTATTGATGATCGCCAAGAGGAAGTTGACGTCGATGCTGGTGTGTGTTGGCAGATTCGTGAGCGTCAACGTGGTCGCGGTCTGTGGTATGGTGCCGGGGGTCAAGTCAGTTCCCCCCGTGGCATTTTCCAGCAAGTTGCCGCTGAAGACGTCCGGTCCCGTTCCCAAGCCGGCATAGCCTTGGACGAGCGAGAGAGTCGTGGTCCCCGTCAATTGCGCCGGCACAGCACCATTAAAGTCCGTCCTAAAAAAATTGGGCACGGTCATCGTCGAGTTGGCTGGCGAGAAGTCCGCAAACGCCAAGTCATTCCCAGCACCGCCGGCCAGTAAATCCGCACCGGTGCCCCCTTCCAGAGTATCGGTCCCGCCGTCTCCGTTGAGCGTGTCATCACCGGCATTGCCGCTCAGCGCATCCTGGCCATTGTCGCCGAAGACGCTGTCGTTGCCGTCGCCGCCAAACACGACGTCATCACCGTCCCCGGAATCAATGCTGTCGTTCCCCGCATCGCCAGCGATCGTGTCCTGTCCGTCGCCGCCGAGAATCGAGTCGTCACCAATCCCGCCTAAGATCGAATCGTTGCCGTCTCCACCACGAATCGTGTCAGCCCCCCCTTGACCATTGATTGTGTCATCGCCATTTCCGCCGCCGATGCTGTCACCGAAATCCGGACTGCCGATGATCGTGTCGTGCCCGTTTCCAGCATCCACGGTGATCGCCGTCAGTCCAGTGAACGCCGCCGCCGTGACTCCATTGAGATCAATCGTGTTCGCGTCATCGCCGCCAATGACCACGATCGAATGCACATTCGCCGGCGCGATTGTCCCCACGCTGGCCAGCGTCGAGTAGCTCCCGGTCCCGGTCGAGGTCTCAACCAGCACGTTGCCCGATTGCGAGCTGATGCGCACGTTCTCCTGGCTGCCCAGTTGGAGGTTTAACTCGCCCGTCGCGGGACTGAATAGCCCGCTCGACGACACCGCCGACAGGAGCTGACGCTGCTCCAGCACCTCGGCCTGGCGTGCCGTTAGACTGCGGCGACGGCTAGATGTGCGAGCAGATTCCCACCAATTCTTCAGCCACGATGACCGCTTCACGTTGACCTCCCTGTAAACTTTGCTGACTGTTCCGCCTGTGTTGAGCCCGGCAACAATTCCTGTCTGGCGAACTTTGCGGAACAGAATGATTTCGCAGATTGGTCATCGTCTGGCATAACCGTCATAAACGATAAATTGGGGCCTGACCGGCAGCATCACCGCGACCGGCAACATCAAATCAATCAGAAAAGTCTTCCCAAATTGCCGTCGCAGGTGTGGTGCGACGCGCCGTAACGACTTCACGGCGCGGTGCGTCATGCCACGTGTGAGGATGTGATGAACGTGGAATTGATCCGAGCCAAGACTTCCGACGGCGTGTTGCTTGATGGCAGCTTGCAGCGCCCCGTAGGCATGAATTCCACGACGCAGAAAACGGCTTGGCTGCTTGTCCACGGAACCGGCAGCAACTTCTACTCCTCCGGAGTACTGCACTCTTTTTCTGGGCAACTCGCGCAGAGCGGCCATTCGGTTGCTCGGATCAACACGCGCGGACACGACATCATCAGCGCGTTGCCCGGCGGAAGAGGCCCGCTGTCAGGCGGAGCGGCTTTCGAGTCCATCGCCGACTGCGTCCACGACCTGCGAGCCTGGGTGGATGAACTCGTTCGCCGTGGCTTTCAGCAAGTCGTGCTGGTTGGCCACAGCATGGGGGGAGTGAAAGCGATCTATTCCCAAGCCCACGGCCCGCACCCAAACGTCGTGGCGGTGGTAGGTGTCTCCCCGCCGCGTTTTAGTCATGCCGAGTGGCAATCTTCACCGCAGGCTTCTGCGTTTCGTGACCACTTTCATCACGCTACCAATTTGGTCTCAAGTGGCCGAGGGGACGAATTGATACTGGTCCAACAGCCGCTGCCGCTGTGGCTCACGGCCGATGGCTTCCTCGCCAAGTACGGCCCGCATGATGACTACGATTACGTTCCACTCTTGCCGCGCCTGACTTGCCCGACGTTGCTGATCGTCGGCACCGCATCCGTCGAATCATCTCCGGCCTTCGAATCCGTCCCCGACGCCGTTCAACAGTTACAAGCATCGCACCCTCATCTGCACCTCCGATTGGTCCCCGGCGCGAACACGGGCTACACAGGACACCTCGACGTCCCGGGCCACTTAGCCAGCGAATGGTTCGTTTCGGTCGTCAACCGCAACGCGTGACGATACGTTGTGCCGTCGTTGGTCTCGGGACTCGCTTCATCCAGCATCTACGGAGTCATTCATGAATCCCCCGTCAAATTCGCGTCGTCAGTTTCTGGCTCAATGTGGTCTCGCCGCTGGTGCGACCGCGCTCGCTTTCTCAAATCCGGCAGCCGCAGCCGGGCCACCTGCTCGGAATGGTAAGAGCCACATGAAGCTCAGTCTGGCGGCATACTCGTTCAACAAGTTCCTGTCAAACCGCGGCACGGTCGAGCAACTCGCGGCGGCGAAGATGCGGCTGGAAGACTTCATTCAGTTCTGCGCCGATCAAAACCTCGATGGCACCGAGCTGACCTCTTATTACTTCCCAAAAGAGTTCTCGCAGTCGTACTTGATCGCGATCAAAGAGCAGACCTTCCGGTTAGGCTTGGACATCTCCGGAACGGCGATTGGCAACGATTTTTGTAAGCCGGCTGGCGAGGAATGGGACAAGCAACTCAAACTGACTCGCGAGTGGATCGACCACTCGGCCACGATGGGCGCACCGGTCATCCGCATCTTCGCCGGCAACGTCCCCAAGGGAGAAACCGAAGCCGCCGCCTTCGAGCGCTGCGTCGCTGGCATCAACAAGTCGCTGGAGTACGCCGCCGAGAAAGGGGTGTTCCTCGCGTTGGAAAATCACGGTGGCATCACCGGTACTGCCGAGCAACTGCTGAAGATCGTCAAAGCAGTCTCACCATCACCGTGGTTTGGGGTGAATCTGGACGGCGGCAACTTCCGCTCGGAGAACGTCTATGCGGAACTCGAACAGATCGCTCCGTATGCCATCAATGCGCAAGTGAAAGTGTCGATCACTCCGAACGGCAAGAAGGAACAGGCCGATCTGGGCCGCGTCATCGAGATCCTTCGCAAAGCGAACTATCGCGGCTACGTCGTGTTGGAATACGAGGAGGCTGATCCCTATGGCGAAATTCCGAAGGTGTTGGCGGACCTGCGAAAGTTGATTCATGCGTAATCGCAGCGACGGGGTCGGGAGTCTTTTTCAGGCCGCCACCTCTTGAGTTACAAGCGTTGCTCTTTAGGTTGGGCCGCCTGAAAAAGACTCCCGCCCCTTATCTGCCTTCTGCTGCGAAGGTTGATTCATGGCCAAGAAGCGTCGTGGCATTCCACTGGAAAACGAGACCGCATGGTATGCGTTGCTGAGTCTATGCGATGTCCTCGCGACTTGGGCACTCCTGCGACGCAACACCGGATTCGTCGAGTCGAACCCAGTGGCTCGTTGGTTTTATGATGGCTGGGGTTTAGCCGGCATGGTCTGGTTCAAGCTGGGCATGGTGACCCTGGTGGTTATGATCGCGCAGGTGGTGGCCAGAAAGAATGAACCGCTGGCGAGATTGCTGTTGGTCTTCGGCTGCGTGGCATGCGGAATCGTCTTTCTCTACAGCTATTGGCTGGGAAACCATGCGTAGGTTGGGACTCAATGAACGCTGGTGACATCGCCGATGAGCCAATTACGATATTCGCCCACGGGAGGCTCAGATGCTGACAATACTCGATCAAGGACTTTCGCTGTGCGACCGACTCAACCGGCGCGAGTGGCTGCGTGTTGGCAGTTTGGGGGCCGGAGGCTTATCGCTCTCGCATTTGCTCGCGGCGAAGAATTACGCCAAGGCCGCGACCAGAGGGCCTGCTGGTTCCTTCGGAAAAGCGAAGTCCGTCATCCTGTTCTGGCTGACCGGCGGAGCGCCTCAACATGAAACGTGGGATGTAAAACCTGACGCTCCCGCCGAGATTCGTGGCTCGTTCGGTCCGATTGCCTCGAAGACTCCAGGGCTGTTTGTTGGCGAGTTGATGCCGCGCACCGCGATGCTCACTGATAAGATCGCCGCGCTGCGTGCGGTTGTCACTGGCGACAACGCTCACTCATCCAGCGGCTATCAGATGCTGACCGGCGTTCCGCACATTCCGCTCAGCGCCGAGAGCGTCACGTCAAAGGCTCCGAACCTCTGGCCCAGTGCGGACTCGATCGTGCGATCGCTGCGACCTTCGCGAAACGGTTTGCCTCCATCGGTTGTGTTGCCGGAACACATCTGGAACGACGGAAACTTTCCGTGGCCCGGACAAGATGCCGGGTTCCTCGGCAACAAAGCCGATCCGTGGTTGATCCACTGCGATCCGAGTTCGCCCCAGTTCCGCGTTCCCGATCTTTCGTTTCCCGATGAGATCAGTTCGCTGCGGTTCGACGCCCGACGGACATTGCTCGAACAAGTCAACCGGCATCTCGATACCAAGTTGCAAGGGGGCCAAGTCCAACGCTTCAACGACGATGCTCAGCAAGCGATTGGATTGCTCAGCGCATCGGCATCGCGGCGAGCGTTCGATCTGTCGCAAGAACCGGATTCAGTACGCGACCGATACGGCCGTTCGCGATACGCTCAAAGCGTGTTGCTCGCGCGGCGATTGGTTGAGTCGGGAGTCTCGATCGTGCGCATCAATTGGACTCGGATCAAAGACCAGCCGAACCAAGGTGGCTGGGACACGCACGCGACTCATGCCAAAGCTCTGCAATCGTTGCTGATGCCGATCATGGATCAGTGCTACTCGGCGCTGCTGGAAGATTTGTCCGAGCGTGGCCTGCTCGACGAAACGCTGGTCGTGTGGTTGGGTGAGTTTGGTCACACGCCGAAGATCAACGGCAACGCTGGCCGAGATCACTGGGGCAACTGCTTCTCGATCGCACTGGCCGGCGGCGGCATTCGCGGCGGAGTCGTCTACGGCAAGTCCGACAAAGATGCCGGTTTCCCAATCGAAGGCCGAGTTACTCCCGCCGACATGTTGGCCACTGTGTATCACTGCCTCGGCTACTCGCCAGAAACCGAAATGCACGACACCGTCGGTCGTCCGTTCCCAATCAGCCGAGGCAATGTGATCGAAGCGTTATTGTGAACCCGTAGGGTGGGTCGAGTCATCGAGACCCACCAACTCACATGACTGATGGTGGGTCTCGATGACTCGACCCACCCTACGCTGTTGGAATGCAGGAAAACCCCTTGAACGAATACGTCGAACCGCTCGGAATGCGTGTCTTGATCCGCAAGGACGAAGGCCGGCAAAAGACTCGCGGCGGCATCGTGCTGCCGGACCACGCCGAGATTCCCACCATCACCGGCCGCATCGTCGAAGTCAGTGTGCAGGTCCAGCGCGATAGCGACTTCCCGATTGAGAAGTATGACAAAGTGCTGTTCCATCCGAAGAACGCGATCCCCGTGGACTTTGAACAAAATAATGTCCTGTTTGTCGTTCCGGTCGCTGACATCGTTGCCGTCTTCCGACGCAGCCCAGAACCGAATCGCGGTCGCGAGACCAATGAAGAACTCGACTCCGCCGACGGAGAGATGGCCGAGGAGTAAATGCCGCTTGTCGCCGAACTCGTGAGAGTTCCGTCGGTCGGTGATCCGTCCGAATTCTGACGAATTCGGCTGAGAACGCGGGAAGATTCCTCTCTGCAAGCCCTGCCCCAAGAATAGTGACATGCCTCCGACTCCTAAACGCGTTGCAATCATCGGCGGCGGAATCTCCGGCCTTTCGGCGGCGCTAAGAGTTCATGAGCTTGCGGCAAAACAACAGCGCGATGTGCAAATCACATTGTTCGAATCGTCTGACCGACTCGGCGGTGTGCTGCACACGGAACGCATTGGCGATTATCTCGTCGAGCACGCCGCCGACATGTGGATCACCAACAAACCCGAAGGTGTGTGGCTGTGTGAGAAACTCGGTCTCGCCGATCGGCTGATTCCGACGAACGCCCAATTCCGTAAGTCGCTCGTGCTGCGCAATGGCCGCGCTCATCCAGTCCCCGAAGGCTTTCAGTTGATGGTGCCCGAGCAAGCCTGGCCGATGCTCCGCTCATCCATTCTGAGCTGGCGCGGCAAGCTGCGGTTGATGGCCGAATTCTGTGTTCCCGCGCGGCGCGATGGAGCCGACGAAAGTCTCGCCGATTTCGTGCGTCGCCGCTGCGGACGTGAAGCGTTCGAGCGACTCGTGCAACCACTCGTCGGCGGCATCTACACGGCTGATCCGGAAAGGCTCAGCCTGCTCGCGACTCTGCCGCGCTTCATCGAGATGGAACAACAACACGGCAGCTTGATTCGCGGTGCGCTGCGACAGTCACGCACTAAATCGTCGGGGACCAGCGGCGCGCGGTACGGCTTGTTCGTCAGCTTGCCGAACGGAATTGAGGAATTGGTCTCGGCGTTAATCTCGCGTGTCGCACAGTTCGCCGACATTCGCTGTGGATTCAAAGTTCGCGTGATGCGTTCGGCCAACATCACCCGCAGTGTCGGCGAGGGAGGTGTGACTATCCAAGCCGAGTCCCCGCTCGCCCTCGCTAACGCTTCAGGTTGGTCTATCGATGGCGAAACCCTCGAACACTTTGACGCCGTGATCCTCGCCGTTCCGTCTTATGTCGCCGCCAGCTTGCTCAAGGAGGGATGCCCAACGCTCTCTGCTGAGTTGAACCGCATCGAATATGCCTCGACCGTCGTTGTCGCCAGCGGACACAAGTTGGACAACATCGAGCATCCGCTGGAAGCGTTTGGGCTCGTCGTCCCGCACATCGAGCAGCGGCAGGTGCTGGCCGTCTCCTTCACCAGCCGCAAGTTCCCCGGCCGAGCACCCGACGGCCGCGTTTTGCTCCGTACGTTTGTTGGTGGTGCGCTGCAGCCGGAACTCTGCAAACTCGATGACAAAGCGGTCTTGGATCTTGTGCGCCGCGAACTCCACGACTTGCTTGGCGTGAGAGGCGAACCGGACTTCGCCATCCCGTTTCGTCACACGCGAGCCATGCCGCAATATCACATCGGGCATCTGGAACTCGTCTCGCAAATCCGAGCGGCCACCGCGAAGTGTTCCGGCTTGGCTCTCGCCGGCAATTACCTGACCGGCGTCGGCATTCCCGACTCGATCGCCAGCGGCGAAGCGGCAGCCGCCCAAGTGATGAGTGATCCGCTATGAAACAGGCGAGCGGGGCGGCGTCAGCCCCCCGGTTCTTTACGGCATACGTAACACCGGGGGGCTGACACCACCCCGCTCGCCAATGGGACTTGGTGAGTTCTGCGGCTCGGTTTTGAATCGGTCGTGCCCGAAAAAAGCCAAGTTGCAGCCTGTCATCTCCGCCGACCGATCTTAGAATCCCGTCGCTCGCGGTCGGTCTGCCGCGATGACAGGTCTGTCCGCACTCTTGAGGAGATTTGGTTTATGAAGCGATCTTGTTGGTGTTCTCTATTCTTGGCGTTGGCCGTTGGTTGCGGTCAGAACAATCCGCATCCTGCGACAAGCAACTCGGCCCCGAGCGAATCTTCGCCGACGGCGGCCGCCAACGAAGCTCTGCCGGAAGGTGTGGTGCTGGTAACGCTCAAGTTGCCAGAGATGACCTGAGGCGGCTGTGCCGCTGCCGTGCGCAGCGATTTGGCGAATCTCGAAGGCGTTTCTAACGTCCAAACCGACCTCAAGAAGCGGACCTGCCAGTTCCATCTGGCGAACAAAGACCTGGACTTAAAAGCGAAGCTCAGTGAATTGGCTCAAAGCAATGAGCACCTGAAAGAATTCGAGATCATCACGCAATAACCGTGGGGCAGGTTTGCAACCTGCCCTTGAATCCTGACAGGCTGCAAACCTGCCCCACAAAAACAGCCCGGTCACCAAGTGGTGACCGGGCTGCTGTATTTTATGGAAGAAGTCGCGAACCAGTTATCCCTTCTGCGGGCCACGATACTTCGCGTCACCGAATCCCAGCATGGGGAAGAAAATGAATCCCAGCAGCGACAAGCCGATGCCAAATCCCGCGCCCTTGCCAAAGCACTTGGCCAACTCCAGGAACAGAATCAACGTGATCACAACACCGACGCAGGGGATAAACAACAATATGATCCACCAGATCGGTTTACCCACGATTTCCAACAACAGAACAACGTTGTAGATGGGAATGATCGCTCCCCAGCCCGGCTTGCCCGCCTTCTCAAACACTTTCCACATGCCGGCGATCATCAAAATAATGATGCCCAGGTACACAAACAGGATCAAAATTTCTGCGCCACCAAGTCCTTCCGCGCCTCCTTCTTGTGCCAACACGCTCAGCCAAGTGAAATCCGTCATGCTGCTCCTGGGTTAATTGTTGAGAGGTGATTCAACAGTGCGAGCGAATGCTCGGCTAAGGGACTAGACACCACTTCGCACCGACTTTCAAGCAACTCACAAAAACCGTCAAAATCATCTTCCTTCAATTGCCCATCTTCTCAATAACTTCAAGCTGACCACTGAGGAAAGCTTCCTTTGACTCTCAATGAGGCCATCATGGATCGACGCCAATTCTTGAACTCCGTAGCGGCTGGTGGATCGCTCGCTCTGTCAAACAGGCAACTCTTCAGTGACGACCACTGCGAGGATCGCACGTTCGCCACTCCAGAGGAGGCTCGCAAATCGTCGCCGGAGAAAATCGCGTACGTCATCGGCGTCTATGCGGGTACGGGAGTGAAGCAGCCGGATTATCTGGCGACGGTGGATCTCGATCCAACGTCGAAGACCTATTCGAAGGTCATCCATCGGCTCAGGATGCCGAACGTCGGCGATGAGTTGCATCACTTTGGTTGGAATGCCTGTGGCAGTTGCCACGGTCATCGGGCTCGGCGGTATCTGATCGTTCCCGGATTGGTCTCCGGTCGCATTCACATCATTGATACGCAGCAACCGGACGCGCCGAAGTTGCACAAGGTCATCGAATCGGACGAGATCGTTCGCCAGACGAAACTGACGGCACCGCACACGGTCCATTGTCTCGCCGATGGTCGGATCATGATTTCGATGCTCGGCGATGAGCAGCTCAATGGGCCGGGAGGATTCCTGTTGCTCGATGACGAATTCAACATCGCCGGCCGCTGGGAAGCCAACACGCGAGGCATGAACTTCAACTACGATTTCTGGTATCAGCCGCGGCACAACGTGATGGTCAGCAGCGAATGGGGAGCACCGAAGACCACGCGGCCCGGTTTCCAACTCGACGATGTGAAGGGGGGCAAGTACGGTCATCATCTCCATTTCTGGGACTGGTCGAAACGCCGCATCGCCCAGAGCATCGACCTCGGTGAGCAAGGTTTGATCCCGCTCGAAGTCCGCTTCCACCACAACCCCGCGAGCACGCACGGCTATGTCGGAGCGGCGCTCTCCAGCGTCATGTGGCACTATTTCAAGGAGGGCCAGGAGTGGAAGGCCGAGAAGGTCATCGAAGTTGCGGGACAAGAACTGAAGGGCTGGGACTTCCCGGTGCCGGGCCTCATTAGCGATCTGGTCGTGTCGCTGGACGACCGCTGGCTCTACTTCTCGAATTGGCTCCACGGCGATGTTCGACAATACGACATCAGCAATCCCTCAAAGCCGAGACTCACGGGACAGGTGTGGGTGGGCGGTCTGCTCGGCAAGGCTCCGAAGATTCACGGCAAGACCACGACGGGCGGGCCGCAAATGCTGCAACTCAGCCTCGACGGCAAACGCCTGTACGTCACCGATTCGCTCGTCAGCAGTTGGGACAACCAATTTTATCCCAACATCGCCAAGCAAGGCTCGCTAATGCTGCAGATCGACGCTGACACCACCAAAGGCGGGCTGACGCTTAACGATCGCTTCTTCGTGGACTTCGGCCAAGAACCCGACGGCCCAGCCCGCGCCCACGAGATGCGATTTCCGATGGGAGACTCGACCTCGGATGTATGGACTTGATCCGCGCTCGGTGCGGGCCGTTGATCACCAAATTCGCGGGACGCCGTACAAATCGAATGCTTGATCGATGCTGACGACGACCAAACCGTTCGTCTTGGCCTGAGCCACCAGCAACTGATCGAACGGATCACGATGATGCAAGGGGAGTCGCTGCTGTTCGTCGGCGTCATCCAGAGTCATCGGCAGCTTTAGTGTCTGTAACCCTTCGGTTCTGTGGACAACCGGAGGCGGATGCACTTCTTAGCATCAAGACGAAGAATCAAAGGACGTTTCCGCGAATGTCTACTATTTCAAGTGCATGCGAACGCGCGCGCAAAGATGTGCGAGGATAAGGGGCGGCATCCGATGGTGCGCATGACTGGTGATTTTGTGACGGCGCACTGGTAGTGCGCCGAACAGAACCTTTTTAGAGATTGCGATGATGGGCAGTATCCCAGCACGAGGCAGAAACGGTTTCGCCCTTTGGATCACAGGCCTCCTCTCTTCCATGCTCGCTGCCGCTGGTCTGCCGACCGCGCACGCTGTGGAGCCAGTCGATTACACGATCAAGCTCGACACGGTCATGTCGGGGTTCGATGGCAAAACATGTTGGGTCGCGCCTCGCGCGGGCGTGGTTCATGGCCCCAAGCCGAGCATCATCTTCACAATGCAGAAGCTGCTGCTCAGTGGCAGCGACATTTTCTTTGCGGTCAATGAAGTTCGCTCCGATGACTTGGGCAAGGCCTGGCTGCCGCCGCTCGAACATCTGACGACCTTGGGGCGACGCCAAGAGCCGAACGGCATCGAGATTGTCGCCGGTGATATGGTCCCCAAGTGGCACGCCGCGACCGGCAAGCTGCTTAGTACCGGGGCAACAGTACGCTACAAACGCAACGCTGCCGGCGCGGAAGTGAAGATCAGTCAGAACGAGGCGTCGTCTCGCACCGCTTACTCGGTTTACGACCCACAGCAGCGCAGTTGGACCGCTTGGGACACGATCATCATGCCTGACGATCCCAAGTTCTTCTATGCGACCGTTGGCGCGAGCCAGCGCGTCGATCTGCCCAATGGCGAGATTCTGTTGCCATTCCACTTCAAGACCGCGGGCGAGAGTCCGTACCACACCGCCGTGATGCGCTGTTCGTTCGACGGTCGCACGCTCAAGTACCTTGAGCATGGCGATGAATTGAGCCGTCCCACCGAGCCTGGCGTCGAATACAAACTGCCTGGCGGCCGACAGACCGGCGTCTTTGAGCCGTCGCTGACCCGTTATCGCGGCCGTTATTTTCTGACCATGCGCAACGATCGCACGGCGTATGTGGCGACATCGGACGACGGTCTCCATTTTGGGCCGGCCCAGCGGTGGCGATTCGACGATGGCAGCGATCTTGGCAGCACGAATACGCAGCAACATTGGGTCACTCACAGCGACGGAGTGCTGCTCAGCTACACTCGCAAAGGGGCAAAAAACGACCATGTCTTCCGCCATCGCGCGCCGCTGTTCATCGCCCAGGTCGATCCCGAAAAACTCCATGTGATCCGCAGCACCGAGCAGATCTTGATTCCCGAACGCGGCGCGGGCTTAGGCAACGCCTTTGGTGTCACTGAAGTGAACGCGAACGAGACGTGGGTGACGACGGCCGAGTGGATGCAAGGGCCGAAGGGGATCCTCAAGCCCGGCAATCAATACGGTTCCGACAACAGTATCTACGCCGCTCGGATTCTGTGGAAGAAGCCGAATCGCGATTGGGATACGCGATGACTTGCCGCGTCGAGGGCGATCCGTCCGAATGGCGGGACAATCTTTTGCTCAAAGAGGGAACTTCGCGATGAATCTCCGTCTCATTCTGTCTCTCGCCGGATGCCTGTTCGCGGTCACGGCAGTCTCGGCCGAACCGCCCGCTGCGATCGCTCCGTTCTTCCAACCACCGGCAGAATTCGCGAGCGACTTTGGCGGTTATCGTACTCCGCTGAAATTTGATGACGGAACCTCGGTCCGCAATGCAGAAGACTGGCACCGACGGCGCGCCGAGATTCTCAAATACTGGCACACCGCGATGGGGGCCTGGCCGCCGCTCCTGGAAAAACCGAATCTCGAATACTTGGAGCAGGAACGTCGCGAGAACGTCACTCAGCACCGCATTCGAATCGAAACTGCACGCGACCGCTTTGTCGATGACGCCTATCTGCTGCGACCCGACGGTCAGGGACCGTTCCCCGCCGTCCTGGTCGTTTACTACGAGGCCAAGACCGGGATTGGCATGGGCAAGTCACCCTTGCGAGACTTCGCCTGGCAACTGGCGAAGCGGGGCTTCGTCACGCTGTCGCTCGGCGGTGATCCGAATACCTACTACCCGACGAAGGAGTCGTGCCGCATCCAGCCGCTGTCCTTTCACGCATACGAAGCGGCGAACTGCCGAGTCGCTCTGGCGAATTTTCCGTTCGTCGATCCGCGGCGGATCGGAGTGACTGGGCACTCCTACGGCGGCAAGTGGGCGATGTTCGCTTCGTGTCTGGACGACGGCTTCGCTTGCGGAGCGTGGTCCGATGGTGGAATCGTGTTCGATGAGCAACGCGGGAACGTCAACTACTGGGAACCGTGGTATCTAGGCTTTGATCCCAGCTTGCCGGAACAGCGGAAGGCGGGAATCCCGAAGGACACGAATCCGCGCACCGGACCTTACCAACGACTCATGGCCGAGGGCCGCGATTTGCACGAACTCCAGGCGCTGATGGCTCCGCGTCCGTTCTTGGTGTCAGGCGGAGCAGAGGACATGCCCGCCCGTTGGAAGGCTTTGAATCACACCGTCGCGGTGAACAGGTTGCTCGGCTTCGAGAACCGGGTGGCGATGACGAATCGCCCTATGCACTCACCCACCGAAGAATCGAACGAGCAGCTCTATCAGTTCTTCGAGTTCGTTCTGAAGCCGAAATCGCCGACGCCCTGATTGTGGAGAATCTCAATGTGTCTTCATCGAATACACTCCGAACCGTGAACGAATCCACGACACCAGGAGTCATACCAATGCTTTCGTCTCAATGGTCTTTTCCATGTTGCTACGGACTGACTTGGGGAGTCGTCGCGATCTTCATCGTCGCAGCAGTTCGGGCGGATGATGGGCCGAAACTGGTCGCTCATTGGCCGTTGAGACAGGATGCGCGCGATATGGTGGGATCACGACATGGCCAAGCGGAAGCAGTTGTGTTTGGCCAGGACGGAGCGACATTCAATGGGCGGGATGCTCGAATTCAGGTGCCTTCGGCGGACACGCTGAATTTCGGCACACGCGACTTTTCGATCGCCGCGTGGGTGCGGTGCAAGCGGCCGATGTCATCGACGCTCGGAGACATCGTCAGCAAGTTCGATCCGGCGATGCGACGCGGGATCAATCTGCATGTGGCCGGGAGTTCGCCGGCCTACAGCGCGATGTCGGATGCCCGGCATGTTCACTTCGGGATCGACGACGGGTATCTCGGCGAGTGGATTGATCACGGAAAACCGTGGCCATCAAATTCACTCGTCAGCAATCTCGTCGCCTATCGGGGGGAGCTGTATTGCGGGATCGCCGACGCCGATCGGCCGGAGGATCGGGCGCATGTGTTTCGGCTGCGTGGCGACAGCGAGTGGGTCGATTGCGGCAGGCTCGGAACGGACGCGAATCACCATTCGGTGATGTCGTTGCTCGTACATGACGGTCAGCTTTACGCCGGCACCGGCATTTGGGATTGGGTGCAGGCACTCGGCGGGCTGAAGGGAGCACCGGCTCCGGCGGCAACGCGCGTGTTCCGCTATGAAGGGGGCACGACGTGGCGTGACCTCGGTCAGGTTGGCCACGGCTCGCGAGTGCTGTGCCTCGCTAGCTTTCAAGGCGAGCTGTTCGCGGGGCTGGACAGAATCGGAGGCGGACGAGCCTTCAAATACAACGGCCGCGAGTGGATCGACTGTGGTGCTCCCGACGGAAAGAACTTGGAATGCTTCCTGCCGTGGGGCGGGACGCTCTTCGCCGCGACTCACGGCAACATCTACGAGTACCGCGGCGGTCAGGAGTGGCGGAGTATCGGCACCGCGCCGCACGACATCAATCAGATTCATTCGATGCAGGCGTTTGGTGGCAAGGTGTTGCTCGGAACGTGGCCGCAGGGATACGTCTTGCGACATCGCGCCGACAACGATTGGGAGAAGATCGGACGTCTCGGCTTGCCGGAAGGCTCGAAGCTGATCAACGAAGTCATGGACCTGACGGTTTACAACGGCAAGCTGTACGCGGGCCTGATCCCGAAGGCCGAGGTCTATCGCTATGAACGAGACGGCGACTGGACGCGGCTCAGCTCGCTGGCCAAGCACCCCGATTGGTCGGAAGAAGCGGTCGAGACCTGGGCTCGCGTGACGTGTCTGAGCTTCTTTCGCGGCCGTTTGTTCGCCGGCACCGGCTCGTGCCAAGGCCGCGCCCTCGATGCTCCCGCCGATTCGTCGTTGGGCCGAGTCTTCTCGATCCAAGCCGGTCAGGTCGCCAGCCACGAACACGACATCGGCGGCGATTGGACGCACATCACCGCCACGCGCCGCGGCCGCCGGCTCGAACTTTTCATCAACGGCCAAAAAACCGAATCCGCCGAACTCCGCGCCGGCCCGGCCTTCAACATCTACAACTCAGCCCCGCTGTGGATCGGCTTCGGCTCCCAAAATTTCTTCGACGGCCAAATCGCCGACCTCCGCTGGTACGACGGCGCATTGGACGCCGCAGCAATCCAGAAGCTCAACGCCAGAGAGAAATCCTCAGTGAAATGAGTCATTGGGTACTGGTGTCCGATTCTGTTGATGCCGGTGATCTAATGGAACAGCCTCATGTACCACTCAAGCAGACGATAGACCGGTGGCATTGACTCTTCGGGTACTGACTGGCTCTGGTGTGGCGAGTTCCTAGTTGCCGAGACACCAATACCAGTCCAGCCAGCGGTCTAGCCATGCCATCTGTTTTCCGCACCAGTCCAGTGGAGCATAGACGAAGCTCCACGCTGCGAAAATCACTTCATACGTTGATGCTGAGACACGACCTTTAAGAGCGAGTTTGGCTCATGCTGTCGGCCCGTAGCTCAGCACGTAGAGCACCGGCAACGCGATTAGAACCGGCCACAGCTTGCGCTTTGTTCTCGGATCGTCTTCGCTGTCGTCCGCCATGACGTGCTCCAATGAAAAAGGCCGCCCTTTGAGATCAACCTCTGAGCGTGACAAGTGGGAATGACCGGAGTCACTTCAATCCGCGCCGAATCAGCAGTGCATCCACCGTCGGCTCGAGTCCGCGAAACGCTTTGTACGAGACCATCGGATCACGGCTGGAACCGCGGCTCAGGATTTCCTTGCGGAATAAGTTGCCGTTTTCTGGAGTGCAGCCTCCCTTCGCGATCATGTGGGCAAAAGCGTCTGCCGCCAGCGTTTCACTCCAGAGATACGCGTAGTAGCTCGATGAGTAGCCCCCGGACCAGATGTGGGCGAAGTAAGCGGTCCGATAGCGAGGAGGCACAGCCGGATGACTCGCGCCAACCTTCTGGAGCGATTCCGCTTCAAACTTCTCGACGTCGGCAGGGATCTGTTCGCTGGTCAGCGAATGCCATTCGAGATCCAGCAGCGCCGCCGCCAGATACTCGAGTGTTTCGAATCCCTTGTTGAATTTCTTGGCACTGACGGCCTTGTCGAGCAAGGCTTTGGGGATCTGTTCCCCAGTCTGGTAGTGCCGTGCATAGTTGGCGAGGATCTCCGGCTGAATCGCCCAGTCTTCCTCGAACGTGGAAGGGAATTCCACGAAATCACGTGGTGTCGCCGTCCCCGCAACTGTGGGATAGGTCACATCGGAAAACATGCCGTGAAGCGCGTGACCCATTTCATGAAACAGGGTCGTCACATTATCAAAGCTGATGAGTGCCGGCTCCCCAGCAGCGGGACGGGGAATGTTGAGGCAGTTCACGATCACCGGCTTTTCATGCAGTAACTTGGACTGGTCCACGAAGGAACTCATCCAGGCTCCTCCACGCTTGGTATCGCGTTGGAAGTAGTCGGCATAGAACAGTCCAAGCTGAGATCCGTCTCGATCAAAGACGTCAAACACCCGCACGTCCGCGTGGTAGACCGGCAGGTCTTTTCGTTCGCGAAACGAGATTCCGTAGAGCTTATTCATCGTAAAGAACACTCCGTTCTTCAGGACCGAATCCAGCTCGAAGTAGGGTCGGACGGCCGCCTCATCAATGTCAAAGCGAGCTTTGCGGACTTTCTCGGCGTAGTACTCCCAATCCCAAGGGGCCAATTCGTGGCTCTCGTGGCACTCCTTGATCATGGCCTCCAGGGCGTGGGCTTCCTGCTTGACTCGTTCAACGACTCCGGGAACGAGGTTCGTCAGCATCTTGCGGGCGGCGGCGGGAGTCTTCGCCATTTGATTCTGCAGCTTATAGGCGGCATGGTTTTCGTAGCCCAGGACTTTCGCTCGCTCGGCGCGCAACTGAGCAATCTCCAGCACCAGTCCGCGATTATCGATTTCGCCATCACGTCCCAAGCCTCGATAGGCAGACGCTTCCCACACACGCTGACGCAAGGCCCGATTGTTCAGCGATGTGAGAACCGGCACACGCGTAGTGTTCGAAATCTGGAGCAGATACTTCCCGTCCAGGCCACGCGCCTTGGCCGCTGCCGCCGCGGCGGCAATTTCGTCCGCCGACAGGCCGTCAAGTTCCTTCGCCGTGTCGACGACAACCGCCCGCTCTTTGGCGATCGCCAGCAGATTCTCTTCAAACTTTGTTTCGAGCTTTGACAACTGCTCGTTCAGTGATCGAATTCGACCCTGCTCCCGGTCACTGAGTCTGGCCCCCGCCCGCAGGAAACTTTCATAACGCTGCTTTAAGACTTCAGCCTGCTCTTCGCTGTACTTGATTGACTCTTCGTTCTGCCAGAGCTTCTCGACACGCTGAAACAGCTTGCGGTTCAGCAGGATGTTGTCCGAATGGGCCGCCTTCAAAGGGGAGAGTTCGGTTTCGATTCTCTGCAGAGCCTCGTTTTTCTCAGCCGAAGTCAGATTGGAAAAGACATTGTCAACGCGGGTCAGCAGTGCTCCGGATCGTTCCATAGCTACGATTGTGTTTTCAAACGTGGGATCTCCCGCTTGACTGGCAATCGCATTCATCTCGGCCAACTGCAGCTTCATCCCAAACATAAACGTTGGCAGAAAGTGATCGACTCGGATCTTGTCGAACGCCGGAGCATGCAGCAGCAGTGGACTGGGAGCGGCAAATGGATTGTCGGCAGCCAACGCCGCCCCCTTTTCGGGCACGTCAGCCGCAACAACAGATGTCACAACCGACCAGAACGCGGCGACGGTGACGCCAAGGACCGCCACCAGGGCGAGTTTCCTGAGCCGTTGCGAATCATTCAAAGTCAGGGTCAATCTCACGATAACTTCTCTCTTGTTACGAGGTGGACAGGTTTCAGAGCAGCTCCGCACTCCGAACAGAACTTTCGCGTTTAAGCATTCTCGCTTGAACGCAAAGGAGCTGGCAGCCACGGGTGACGCATTGTAACAGCACAGCGTCACACGATCCCTGCCGTTTACCAATCTGCTTTGATAGGCCGATGTCTTGAACCGTAGGAGTCCCAGCGATGCACCAGCAGGTTACGTTTGAAGAGCGAGTTCGCCGAGAGAAGAGAACGTAACCGAGTTCATGTCTCGGATGCCGAGGCCGCTGCTTCCGCATGGGTTGGTCGGCGGCGACGCACGGAATCGTTGTGGGAATCCGAACGAGCCAGCGCGCTAAAACGATGGCTGTGCGCCGCGATCAGTTCCGCATGGCGATGTCGATCCATGGCGTAGACTCCGAACCGCAGAAGCTGCCACACGCTGCGCCAATTCATTTTGGTTTGTTCGGTCATGGCAATCGCGTTGTCTGAAATCAGATCCCAGGTTTCGTGAGGCAGCCGCTCCGTCACAATGAGCGCTTCGGCCAAAGCTTGAATCGCGAGTTGGATGCTGTCGTCACCAGTGGGAGAATGCCGCAACGCATTCAAGCCCCGGCCTCCGGAGAAATCCGGCACGCAGAGTCCGTTGGCCGCGCAAATGAACGACTGCGATTCCGGGCCAATGGCGCGAACGTCGTCTTCGATGGCGGTGTCGGGAGTCACCGTCCGCAAAGGATCGATGCGATCTCCCACGCAATAAAATTGACCGCGCGTCCCCAGTTCCATCGCGACAATCGGCAGGCCGCATCGCTCACTTTCCTCGTGAGTGATGCCATACGCTTCCGTGTCCGAAGCACTCACATAGACGAACCGTTTCGATCGAGCCAAATTGAACAGCATTAGGAGCAGGTCGTTGGGGACAAGCCCTCCGAGTGCGACTTGATCGGGAAATCGCCGTGTCAATTCCGCATCCCATAAGCCCGTACCGCAGGCCAGCCAATACACTCGGCGCGCGGGAGTGGCTTCCGTCAACCTCCAAAATGCCTGCGAGAGCAGCCACAAATTCTTCTCGTCGCTCAGTCGGCCGACGGTGACGATGGCGAAGCAGTTGGGGTCAGCCTCGATCCAATCCAAGAACTTGCTCAGTCCCTGGCTGACCACTTGATCGATTCTTCCACTGTCGAGTTCATCTGCGAGTAGAGCACGCACGCTCGCCACCGTTTCTTCTGCCGGGCGGAAGCCATCGGTGTTGCAGCTCAGAGGCATGTGCCAGACCTGATCCTCGGGAATCTGATAATTGACGGCGTCGTCCGGTCTTGAGGTCGTGACGACATCCGCTTGCTTCAGATACCGAGAAATCTGCCGGTGAGCCAGGAATCGCAGCACTCTCTGGAACGGCGTTCCCGTTTTGGCCAGCGATGCGGATTGCGGCTGAGTCGCCGAATCATTGGGAAACCGGCGGTGCAGGAACGAAACGATCCGGCAAATCGGATGAATGAAGCAATGGTCGAGCACATTGAGCGAACGAAACAGTTTGCCGCGAGGCGGCTCAGCACCGTCCATTCGCCAGGCGGCACGCAGTTCTTCCAAGTAGCTGTGCGTTTCGGCGAACTCCAAGTTTTCGCGCGTGAACGACGCGAAATAGTTCGTGATGTCGGTCTCGATTTCGGTCATCACGGAGGAAATCAAGCGGACCTTGTGCCCCTGCCGGCGCAACTGCTTGGCCGCTCGCAGGCCGGCCATGTCGGTGGCTCCGATCGTCTGGAACGTGTGAATCACATCCGGACATTCCGCGACAATGTCGCGCGTGATGTCGTTCCGAAACGGAAACAACTCGACTCGAAATGGCAGAGCCTTGGTCGAGACGTAGGGGGCAGAGTTCTCGTGGAGACACCAGTGGAAGATATTGCCGGAAAGTCACATTGAAGTAGCGCGGATGCGCGTACGTCCGGGTTTCCGTTCCCAGGCAGAAGACGACCAAGTCCGCCATGCCGTCGTTGCCCGCCTCCTTGATGAGGTGCTCGAGCGCAAGCTGAAATCCAGTGATCGTTCCGACCGCCGCACCCGTCCCTTGGTATTCGGCACAAATGACAATTTTGGGACGCGACACGGTCATCGACTTCAGAAGACAAGGGGAGTGACGTCTCGAGGGAAAATAGCCTGGGAGTCGAGCGTCGTTTTCCCAAGCGAACAGCCCCATATTTTTCTCGAGGACCGGACTAGGGCTTGTTAGCGGGAGGGACTCAGACTCCATTCGATCTACAAGAAATGGGGGAGGGCTAATGGGGGAGGGACTCGGATTGCTACTTTTGTCCGAGCCATTCTTTCCAGGCGGCCAGACCAACCAGAGGCGACTGGCAACTTCCGCGCTCGCACACGAACACAGTCAACGTGTCCGGATGAGCCGGCTTGCCGAGCAAGAGATCGCGCAAGCCCATCGTCAGTTCTTCGTCGGAGTCTTGGGGGCGTCGTCGAGCAATGACGTGATTCGGCCAAAAACGCCGCCAATGCTCATGCACAGCTTCAGCAATTTCTCTGGTAGTGTTGGACGGTTCGACCAAGACCACCTCGTGACTGGGACCAATCACAAAATCGAGAGCCAGCAACGACTGCCCGCTGGCCAGCGCGAACTTGTCGAGCTGCCCCGACATCGCCTCAAGTGTCGAGTACGCCTTACCGAGCAATTGTGGCCGACTGGTCAACGTCCCCAATCGCGCGAGCGCGTATGCCGCCATGCCGTTGCCTGACGGTGTCGCGTTGTCCTGTGTGTCTTTCAACCGTGCGACGAGCTGTTCGTGGTCACTGGACGTGTAAAAGAACCCGCCTCCGTGCGGGTCTTCAAACCGCATGAGCATCTGGTCCGCAAGTTCGAGGGCGACTTCCAACCAACGTGGCTCGAACGTCACCTGGTAGAGGTCGATCAGTCCGTCGATCAAGCAGGCGTAGTCATCGAGGTACGCATTGAAGCGTGCTCGGCCATCTTTGAAGGCGTGCAGCAATCGTCCGTCGGAGTCACGCATATTGGTGAGGATGAACTCGGCCGCCGTGCGTGCCGCCTCCGCGTAACGCGGTTCACCCAGAATCGCCGCCGCCTGCGACATCGCGGCGATCATCAAGCCATTCCAACTGACGAGCACCTTGTCATCCCGGCTCGGAGCGATCCGCCGCGAACGGGCGGCGAACAGCTTCGCTCGGCAACGAGCGAACATTTCGTGGGGCACGTTTTCAACGTGCCCGTCCCGCATCGCTCCGTCTTTCACTGGCAGGTTGAAAACCTGCCCCACGTTCGGAAGGTTGAGAATGTTGTGACCTTCCCAGTTGCCATGTGGCGAGACGTCATAGGCTTCGCAGAACAACGGCCCCTCGACCGGTCCGAGCAGTTGCAGAATCTCGTCCTGCGACCAGACAAAGAACTTCCCTTCCTCTCCTTCGCTGTCAGCGTCTTGCGTGCTGTAGAAGCCGCCACCCGGTTGAGTCATCTCGCGCAGCACATAGTCGAGCGTCTCGCGGACGACTCGTGCATCGTTGGGATTGCCAGTCGCTTGAAAGGCTTCGAGGTACGACTGCGTCAGCAGCGCGTTGTCATAGAGCATCTTCTCAAAGTGCGGAGCCAGCCAAAGCGCGTCGGTGGAGTAGCGATGAAACCCGCCGCCGAGTTGATCGTAGATCCCGCCCCCCGCCATCTTGTCGAGCGTCAACCGCACCGCGTCGAGTGCTTTCTGATCGCCGAATCGTTTCCAGCAGCGCAGCAGCACGCGGAGATCCATCGGATGCGGAAACTTCGGGGCGCCGCCGATCCCACCCTCTTCCCAATCGACTCGCCGTAAGAATTCCCGCATCGCGCCTCGCAGCGTTTCGAGGCTCAGGCCAGAGCGAGGCATCGGTTCGTTGGTCGCGTGGATCAGTTCGCCAGTCAGTTCCTCAGCGCTACGGAGCACATCATCGCGACGATCGATCCAGGCATCGGACACGCCCTTGAGGATGTCTCGAAATCCAGGCATCCCCATGCGAGACACCGGCGGCCAGTAAGTCCCACCGAAGAACGGCCGCAGGTCCGGCGTCAGAAACATCGACATCGGCCAGCCGCCGCGACCCGTCATCATCTGCACTGCGGACATATAAATCTGGTCGAGATCCGGTCGCTCTTCGCGATCGACCTTGATACAGACGAAGAGGTCATTCATCCGCTGCGCGATCTCAGGATTCTCGAAGCTCTCGTGCTCCATCACATGGCACCAGTGACACGCGCTGTAGCCAATCGACAGAAAGATCGGCTTGTCGAGTTTTTGGGCCAGCGATAACGCTTCCTCGCCCCACGGAAACCAATCGACCGGGTTGAAAGCGTGTTGCAGCAAGTACGGACTGGTTTCGCTACCTAGCCGGTTTGGCTCGGATCGTCGGACAGCGGGAGCGGCATCGGGGAAGGTCATGGTCGGCTTTCAGAGAACAAGGAGGGCGTCGAAAAGCACGCTAATCGACCATGCTCAGTCACGAAATGGCTGGCCGCCTCTGATGCCGGGCGGCATCGCTCCTCGAAACCTTAACATCTGCTGAATTCCGGGACGGCATCACATTGACGCACGCTGGCGCCCGACCTAACGTTTCGCGCGAATCTGCGATCTGGCGAACGTTATCAGCAGCAATGCTGCGTGTCCGTTTCCCGCGCAGCAATTCAAGAGGCAAGACCAGAAATTTTGAACGCGGTCTGGTCAATCACTTCATAAGTCTACTCTGGCGCTCAAGTCTTGGTTCCGTCTGTAACCCTCGCCGTTTTTCGTAGTCCGCGTTCGAGGAAGGGTATTCATGTCTCATAGACCTTACAGTTCGTCGTCTCAGCGAGGGTTCACGCTCATCGAATTGCTGGTGGTGATCGCGATCATCGCCGTACTGATCGCCCTGCTGTTGCCCGCCGTGCAACAGGCCCGCGAAGCAGCGAGACGCTCGCAGTGCAAAAACAATCTCAAGCAAATCGGCTTGGCGATGCAGACATACCACGACGGAGCCAAGATGTTTCCGCCGGGCTTGATCCAGCAAACGGGTGGCTGTGCTCCCAACAGGTTGTGGGGCGGAATGATGCCTCTGTTACCGCACATCGACTTGGCTCCGTTGTTTAAGACTCTCAATCCGCAAGGAGGGTGTCTGCCAGCACCCAACGCAGTAATTGATGGGAAAACCCCATTGAACGCCGCGTACTCGCAGTTCATCTGCCCGTCGGACTCCAGCGAGATTACGAACCTTTTTCATCAGGGCTACTCGAAAAGCAACTATCCCGTCAGCGAGCAGATTAGCGGAGCGGGGGTCGTCAATGTCGGTTGTCGGATCTCGTCCATTCGCGACGGCACCTCCAACACATTCATGCACGGTGAACGTCGTTTGGAACGCGAACCAGTCGGTCAACGACATACCGCGGCCATTGTTTGGGGACGCAGCAACAACACGGATGCCGGATCGAAATTCCGAGCCAACTGGCAGATCAACTTTCCGAACCCCACAACTTCGAGCACCGGGTTTGCCGGTGATAATGGTTGCGTTCGCCACGGAAGCAGCAGTGCTCACGTCGGCGGAGCGCACTTCCTCATGTGTGACGGCACGGTTCGGTTCGTCAATCAAAACATCGGCAGAAATCCGGCGGCCGGATCGACGACGGTCTGTGTTGCCATGTTTCCCACACTTCTGAGTGGACCGGGGTTTGTCTTGCAAAACCTGTTCTACATGAGCGACAGGAATCCGGTAGGCGACTTCTAATCGACTCGCGTTTCAATGTTTCTGGCAGCCGCCGTGAATTCATGGCGGCTGCCGTGCTTCTCCAGAATGAAAGAGCACAAATGATTTTCCGATTGGTGTCCCTTGCTATGGTCGTTTTGGCCTTCACGGGATGCGGCAGCGAGCCTGCCTACAAAGGCCCGCTGCGGATTCCTTTGTCTGGCAAGGTGACGTTTGACGGTGCCCCGATGGACGGCGGCACGATTGCCTTCATCGCGGTGGGGAAAGGGAATCCGGCTGGAGGTTCAATCACGGCCGGCACCTATACGGTTTCCGAAGAGCAGGGTGCCAATGCCGGCCCGTACCGCGTGGAAATTCGCTGGCTAAAGCCAACGGGCGAGAAGGCCAAGGACGATGACACCGGCGAAATGATCGACGTCGTTAAGGAAGTCGTGCCTACCAAATTCAATGTTCAGTCGGAATTGAAGGCCGAAATTTCGGCCGATAAGAAGACGTTCGATTTCGCGATTACCTCGAAGTAAGATTCGCGGCCATAAGTTGGGGATGTCCGCTCAAGACAGGATTTAGAACGACGCGGGACCGCGACAGTGTGGTTGCCGCGTCGGTTCGTTTGAGGTACGGGACTCCCACGATGCGTGTGACTGTTTTGATCGCCTGGCTGCTCGCGCTGGTGATGTCCGTCGTTCGGGCGGATGAGCCGGCGCTCGAGGTATCCGAAGTTGAGCCGGAGAACCGTCTGCATCGAGTCACTTGGACGGATGCGAAATCGGAGACACGAACAGTCGCTGGTCGCGTCCTCTTGAAAGCGCAGGACGGCGGGCTGTTGCTCGAATCACGCGACGGCCGCTTGTGGAACGTGACCCCAAAGCAGCTCCAAAAGGACGAGACGACCGACGAACTCTTTCAGCCATTGAAGGCCCAGGAGCTTGGCGAACAACTGTCGCGAGAAGTCGCCGAGTTGGGGATCAAGACGCCAACGCAGATCGTCGTCACGAAGCGCTATGTCATCTGCTCAACCGCCGGACGAAAGTATGCCGAGTGGTGTGGATCGCTGTTCGAGCGACTGCATGACGCCTTTCAAGCGTACTGGAAAGCCGCCGGCCTGGAACTCCGCGAACCAGAGTTTCCACTGCCGGCCATCGTGCTGAAGGATCATGCGCAGTTCACCGAGTTCGCCGCCAAGCACGACCGGCCAGATGCGGCACAGTCACAGGGATATTTCTCGGAACCAACAAATCGAATCATCTTGTTCGATTTGACCGCCGGTCCAAATTCTGCCTCAGCACAAACAACGGCTGACATACAAAAGAAGATCACGTCATCGCCATTCAACGTGGCGACCACGATTCACGAGGCGACGCATCAGGTCGCGTTCAACAGCGGCCTGCATACGCGATATGCCGACAACCCGCGCTGGCTGACCGAAGGGATGGCGATGTTCTTCGAGGTGCCGGATCTCGAAAGTCGTAGCGGCTGGAAGTCGATCGGCCGCGTGAATGCTCCGCGCCGCAAGGATTTTCGCGAGACCACCCGCTCACCGCGCGAGGCGGTTCCTCTGGTGGAATTGATTCGCGCGGACGACGTGTTCTTAAAGGAACGCAAAACGCGAGCCGCGTATGCCGAGTCTTGGGCGTTGACCTTCTATCTGCTCAAGACGCGGCGTGAGGACGTCGTGTCGTATCTGAAAACGATTCAGAAAAAGCCGCGACTCATCGCCGATTCGCCAGACGCCCGCCTGCGTGAATTTGAAGAAGTCTTCGGCGAAACGGAAACGCTCGAACGCGAGTGGAAGAAGTGGATGTCGACGCATTAGCCAAACAGCAAAGGCGTGCCTAAGTCGCTCAGAGCATCACTCGTCAGCCGATACGTCGTCCAATCGGGCGGCTTCGATTTCGACTCTCAAAATTTCCGTCCGGCTCCGAATTGGCCGACTCCGGTTTGAGCCGCCGGTGATTGAGTAAAGCCGACTCCGCCCCCTTCGCGCTCGTGCAAATCGTCGTGCAGTGAGCGGAGTTCTTCGACGGACCACTCTTCGATTTTCCAATCGGCGGCGAGTTGGCTGCCGTGGTTGGGGCCGCGTAGGTGAGTCACCAGCGTTTCCGATGTCGGATTGAAGTCCCCTTCGACGGACCAATGATGTCCACGCAGCGGGTAGTGACCAGTCGTCTCGACTTGGATCTCTTCCGGGACGGCGGCCTTTGGGCGTTCGTTCTGGCCTTTCATCAGCCAGCCGAACGTCCAGGCATCCAGCGGCGTGGTGCAGCCGTGCTTAAAGTAGCGCAGGACTTCACCGTTCTCGATGCAAATAACGCTGGGGAATTCTCGATCCTTAAGCAGGTCGGCCAACTCCGGCAATTCGGCGCGATCGACAATCTGAATGTGATTGTCGGAAGTCTCGCCAATCTTCCAGCCGCGAGCCTGCATCGCCTCGAATTCGCCGCCCGGTTGGCGCAGGCGTTTCAGTTCTCGGTCGCACTTGTCGCAGCCTTTGGCGGTGATGAATAGTACGCGCAGTTTGCGCGGGACGACGCGACGAGGTTGCGTCGCGTCTGAGTTGACCGTCTCTCTGACGGCGGTTGAATTGTCATTCCGTCCTTGGTCTTGGGCGACCGTCGTGAATCCTGTCACGGCGGCGAGCAGCAATGCTGCCTTCGCCAGCAATCGACCAGACATGCGTTGTCACCTCAATGTTGCGATTCCTACGGATATTCCTGGCTAACGCGAGTGCGTCGGTGGAAAGCGGCCCGATGAGCGTTTCGGGCGAGCAAACCGTAGACCGCGAGCGACCGGTCGCCCTGAGTATGCGTGACGATCGACGAGCGTTGAAGTGAGTGCCTTCTCGGGAAGCGAATTCGCGCGTCGGCCGTGACTGTCGAATCGAGTAGGCGGGCTGTGTCAGCTTCCCGAATGAGGACTCTCAAAGTGAGCCATCTGGTTTTCGTCCTCACAGCCCGGCAGTAGCATGAAGCAGTAACGCTCGGAGATCATTTGGCGAGCGGGGCGGCGTCAGCCCCCCGGTGTTGCTCGTCACCGTCACTACCGGGGGGGCTGACGCCGCCCCGCTCGCCTGAGATTCATTGATGACTTGTCCGATTGGAGTTGATGTCGCACACGCCGCCCGATTGTTACGGGACGGAAAGCTCGTGAGCTTTGCGACCGAGACGGTTTATGGATTGGGGGCCAGCGCACTCGACGTCAACGCGGTCGCGCGTGTGTTTGCGGTCAAGAATCGGCCGTACTTTGATCCCCTGATCGTTCACATCGCCGAGCGTTCTTGGTTGCCTCGGCTGGTGACGTCGTGGCCGGAGACCGCCGAACGACTCGCCACGAAATTCTGGCCGGGACCGCTGACGCTCGTGCTGCCGAAGACGGAGTTGGTTCCCGATCTCGTCACCTCCGGCCTGCCATCGGTCGCGGTACGCATGCCGTCGCATCCGCTCGCGCTGGAACTGTTACGGCTTGCGGAAGTGCCGGTCGCCGCGCCGAGCGCGAACCTCTTCGGCCAGCTCAGCCCGACCTGCGCGGAACACGTTGCCGATCGGTTGGGAGATCAGATCGACTATCTGCTGGACGGTGGTCCGTGCTCGGTCGGGGTCGAATCGACGGTGCTGTTGTTGGAGTCAGACGGGACCGTGCGATTGCTTCGTCCCGGTGGCGTCGAGTTGGAAGAAATTGAAGCCGTGATCGGCCCGCTCAGTCAAAGATTGCACTCGACCGCAGCAAACGATCAAGCGGCTCCGTCGCCCGGTCTGTTGCCGCAGCATTACGCGCCGCGCACGCCGTTGGTGATCGTGGAAGACATTGCCACGATCACCTCGCCAGAGCGTTGCGGGGTGTTGTCGCTGCAATCGCATCCAGCGGCGCATCGTTTTGAGGCTGCCGAAGTCTTGTCGGCCAGCGGCAACTTGACCGAAGCCGCCGCGAATTTCTTTGCCGCCTTGCGACGACTCGATGCGGCGCAGGTCAAACGGATTATCGCCGAACCACTCCCGAACCACGGACTCGGAGTGGCTTTAAATGACCGGTTGACGAGAGCCGCACACACTGAGTCAAGATGACTTGTCGATGGATCCTTACGACAGGATCGCGTGAATCGGTGTTCCTTCGCAGATGGTCAGCGGACGGCCGAGGTTGTCGGGCAGTTGCAGGTGCGGATCGACTCCAAGGCTGTGATAGATCGTCGCGGCGAGATCTTCCGGCGACGTGGGATTGTTGGCGGGATAAGCCGCGAAGCGGTCGCTGGAGCCGTGAACGATACCGCCGCGGACGCCGCCGCCGGCGAGGACCGATGTGAAACAGCTCGGCCAGTGATCGCGCCCATCACTGCCGGCACCGGCTCCGCCGACCACACTTTGAGCAACTCGCGGTGTGCGGCCCATCTCACCGGTCCAGACGATGAGCGTCTCGTCGAGCATTCCACGTTCTTGCAGATCATCGAGAAGTGCGCTGAAGGCTTGGTCGGTGACGGGACAAAGCCGCGTCTTCAAGTCAATGAAGTTGCGGTTGTGAGTGTCCCAATAGACGCTGACATTCGTGATGCCTTCGTTCGGCCAGAAGACGGTGACGAACGGCACTCCCGCCTCCACCAAGCGCCGAGCTTGCAGAACCGATTGGCCATGCGCGTTCATGCCGTAGCGCTCGCGGACGGCTGGCGGCTCGCGACTCAGATCGAACGCTTCGACCGCGCCGCGCGACGACAGCAGCGAGAACGCTCGGTCGTAGTGGCTGCGCGTGGCCGCGATGTTCGCGTGTTGTTCGAGACCTCGAAGTTGCTGATCGATGCCGGCGAGTAAGTCGCGTCGATTGTTGGATCGCAGTTCCGGCACATCGGCGTGCAATGCAAAATCGCCGACCTTGTAGTCGGGTTTGCTCCCGTCGGCGTCGATGCGCATGGGATTGAACGTCGGACCAAGCCAGCCGGCTCCCTGGCCGTGAGATTCCTCAACGAATCGCGGAGCCCCGTTCGGGATAACGGGCATCATTGAGACAAACGGCGGCAGCGGCCCGCGACCTCGCCCCAGTCGAGCCATCACCGCTCCGATACTTGGCCAGTCTTCCGCTAACGGAGCACCGCGACGAGGGACGGCTCGACCAGTCAGCGGCAAGTGGGTCGCCATCGTGTGATCGACGTCGCCGTGGGTCATCGAACGAATGATCGCCAGCTTGTCGGCACGCTGAGCCAGTAGCGGCAAGTGCTCGCAGATTTGAACTCCGGGGAGCTTCGTCGAGATTGGCTGGAACTCGCCTCGGTATTCCAAAGGGGCGTTCGGTTTTACGTCCCACGTGTCCTGTTGAGCAGGACCACCCCACATCAGGAGGACGATGCAGGCCCTCGCCCGCGGGCGTTTTCCACTGTCCGACGATGCTGGTGCAGCTCGTGCGGCGGCGCTCTGATGAAGCCACTGGGGTATGTCGAGTCCTACAAGACCGATCGCACCGGCACGCAGCACTTCGCGGCGGCGCATCGGTGCGGCGGCGAAAAAGTCACGGCAGGCAGTCGGCGAGAGAACGCTCATGACGAGCCAACGTACGTAGCGGCGCAGCGGCAATCAAGCGGGTTGGCAAGTCGAGGACTCCAGGCAGAACGGCGACTGCGTGCGTTGACAACTCAAACGAGCCCCGCATATACCTTCGCCGCTTCGGAATCATCGAATTCGCTGGATTTCCTCGACGATTCTAAGTCATTCTTGGACCGCGGCCGTGGGCTGCGGCGAGACCCAGAAATTCCGTTTCCGGGAGGTTGCAATGAAGGAGGCCGTTCGTGGTTAAGTTGCGTTTGCGAGATAACGAAAAGATTCAAGACGCGGTGAAGCGGTTTCGAAAGTTGGTGGAACACGCTGGAATCAAGAAGGAAATGCGCCGCCGCGAGTACTACGAAAAGCCCAGTGAAATCTCTCGCCGCAACCGCCGTCGAGCGGAACGCCGCGCTCGATTGGCTCGCCTGAACCCGAACGGTGCCGGCCCGACCAGTGGTCCTGGCATGAATGCTCCCTAGCCGTGACTCTCCGACGAACTTGGGTTTGTGGAACTCATCCGGAAACAGAAAAGCCCTCGTCTTTCGACGAGGGCTTTTTTTATCGGCGCTCCGCCATTCGTGTTGAAGTCGAATTCGTGAGCCGCAAGGCGCTAGCCGCGGGTCGAGGAAAAGAACCCGCGGTTAGCGCCTTGCGGCTCACATGGCACCGAAATCAACACGAATGGCGGAGAGCCGAAATTTGAAGAGCTGACCCCTGATCCGCCGCGTTCCGGCTGGCGGCTGGCACTCAGCCGATTTCGTGAAGTTTGACGATCATTCAAGTTGTGACGGCGAGTAGCCGATCTCAATTGAAGTCGAACTTAAGCTGACCGGACCACCGGAGGCGGACGGGGCTGAAGGGCTTTTCCGTGACCCTCCGTTTTCGCTTTGGTACTTGGGACCGAACGTCGCCGAGGAGGGCGTCATGGGTCAGGTCAGAGTCGGATGGATCGCTCTTGTCGCGTGGCTGTTGATGATTGCCACTCCCGCGTTCGGGCAGACCGTTGCCTCCAGCCAGGATACCGTGGCGGAACTGCGGTCACTGCGCGAGACGGTTCAACGCCTGGAGAGTCGCGAGCAGCAGCGCGATGTCGACGCGATCCTTGGCCGGCTCGACAAGCTGGAAACGAAAGCCGCAGTCTCGCCGGACGATCCTGACAAGTGGACGATCAAGTTGGGCGGTCATGTGCAGCTCGACTACATCAACTGGGCCAATGCCGATCCCGCCATCACCGGCCCGGCGGCTGCACCAGGAACGAAAGACTATTTTGAGTTTCGTCGCTTGCGGCTCGTGGCGGATGGCACGGGATACGGGCAGTTCGAC
>SXGS01522759.1_pt1 | contig 46188 bp, 44 predicted proteins | sample 3174681 | NCBI WGS metagenome assembly SXGS01 (sample SAMN11356861, study PRJNA531348) | freshwater metagenome | isolation source: freshwater sample F1-80 | place: China: Fuxian Lake, Yuxi | collected 2017-12-25
AGGAGGAGGAGGAGGAAGAAGAAGAACGCACAGCGACCGATGCGCCGTAATGCTTAGAGCCAGCTCTGCAGCGAAGCCGCTAAGCCGAGGAACACAAAGAAACTCACGGAGTCGGTGACCATCGTGAGAAAGATAGTGGAGGCCGTCGCAGGATCCGCGCCCAACCGCCGGACAATCAGCGGAAGTGATGCACCGACTGTCGTGCCGATCGCGAGCGCGACCGTCATCGAAACACCGACGATGACGCCCAAATGCGTCGGGTCGACAGTGGAGTTCGCGGGAAAAAAGTGTTGCATCAGCGCGACGACTCCGCCCATGAGCAGGCCGCAAGTCAGACCATTCAAGAGTCCGACCATCGCCTCGCGGCGGACGATGCTCAGGGAGGCACCCTCGCGAACCTCGTCGAGCACGATGCCGCGCAGCGTCACCGCGAGCGACTGCTGACCGGCATTGCCTGATTGATTTGCGATCAGAGGCATGAGCACCGCAAGAATCGCGATTGAGTCAATGAGGTCATCGAACTGCAGGACCACGCTCGCCGCAATGGAACTTGTGAACAGATTCAGAATGAGCCAAGGAAATCGTCCGCGCCACTTCTCCGAGACCGTAGAGAAGACCGCCTCTTCACTACCAGCACCGACCATCTTCTGCGCATCCTCCGTGCTCTCCTGACGAATGATGTCCACAACATCGTCCACGGTGATGATGCCGAGCAATCGGTCGGTTGCGTCGACCACGGGAAGCACAAGGTAGTCGTACTTCTCGAACTCGCGCGCGACATCCTCTTTCGCGAGCTCGTGTGGAACGGCGTCGACGGGTCGATCGGAAATGTCAATGACCTTTTGCGCGGACTCAGCGAGCAGCAATCGCTTCATCGTGACCCGACCCTGAAGCCGCCCGCGCCAATCGACGACAAAGACATAGATCCACTCCTCCTCCGTCTCTGCCCTGCGAATCGCCTCCACCGCTTGGGCAACCGACATCGTGTCACGCACGGCGAGGTAGTCGGTGGTCATCATGCCGCCTGCAGACCCCTCATCGAAGGAGAGCAATGCGCGCATCTTCACGGCTTCGACTTTGCCGAGCGTTCCGAGCAACCGGTCGCGATAGTCATCGGGGAGATTTTGAAGCAGATCGGTGGCATCGTCGGGTGCCATCTCTTCGATCAGCGTCCCGGCGTAGCTTGGGTCCTCTTCAATCAGATCTTCAAGAACGCCCACCGCAAGCGAGGGATGCATATGGGCGAGTGCATCGGCCGCGCTCTCCGTTTCCATTTCCTCGATGACTTCGGCGGCTTGCACGATGCCGAGTCCCTCGAGTGTGTCGGCCGCGTCAGGCGCCTCTTGAGCTTCGACGGCATCCGCAAAGACAGGGACATCGATCGATTTCTCAAGCAATTCCGCGACCCGCTCGTCCTGTTCTGTATCTTCGACAGGGTTTTCCACCCGGCTCTCTTCCATCCCATGCGTGTCTGGGTGCTCCTCAGACATGGCAGATCCCATCGAAGGAATCGATGTCTCGTCTTGTGGTTTCTGCTCGGGATCGAAGGGCACGACGCGAGTGTACGATCGAATGGGTATGTCCTCCACCCTCGCACCCATCGCCATTGCATGCGCAGACGATCCGCGACTCGAAGTCTTTCGCGCCGTGCGCGATCGAGACCTCAAGGCGCGCCTCGGAACGGACACCCGGGCAGGACGCTTCCTCGCCGAATCACCGATTGTGGTGGAACGCATTCTTTCCCGCACGACCTCCGTCGAGTCACTCCTCTGCGATGACGCGCATGCCCAGCGATACGCGCAAATCAGTCGAGAAACTCCGGTGTATTCCGCCTCTCGCGCCATTCTCGATGCCGTCACGGGATACCAGTTTCATCGTGGCGTGATCGCGTCGTGCCGCCGCCCTGATGTCGCGACACTCACCCTTGACCGGGTCATGCCGACCACCCGGCTACCGATCACCATGTTGTTACTTGACGGCATCAACAACATTGACAACATGGGACAGCTCTATCGAAACGCTGCAGCGTTTGGGGTTGGCGTCGTCGTCTTGAGTCCGGACTGCCACGACCATCTCTATCGCAAGACGGTCCGCGTTTCGATTGGTTACTCCGCCACGCTCCCGACGGTCATCAGTCGGGACTGGGCGTCGGATCTGGGCCGATTACGGGATGAGTTCGGCATCTTTCTCGTCGGCGCCGATGCGGGAGCAACCTCTGTGTCCATCGAGTGCGTGCCACCAAGCCCACGCGTTGGCGTGGTCATGGGCAATGAGTTCAACGGACTTTCGGTGCTCGCTCGATCCGCAGTCCATGCACTCGTTCGAATTCCGATGGCGGCCGGTGTCGATAGTCTCAATGTCGCGACCGCATCAAGTATCTGTCTGCACCGGCTTGGTTCAGCCTCGCTCACCTGAGCGCGACCGGTCTACTATTGTCGCCCCCGCACTCAAGTTCTTCCCCACCCACTCGAACGCATGCCCGCGACCGATCCGACATCTTCGCGAACGACGAATCTCGACCAGCGATTCACGCTTCCGTTCGTCCACCGCGTGCGATTCACGCATCATGTCGCATCGCTCGACAATCCAACACTCGCCGAGATTTTCCGTGATGACCCGACCGCAGCGAGTCGCCGCGCAGTGTTGGTCATCGATGCTGGACTCCATCGAGCAACGCCCACGCTTGCACAAAGCCTCGTGCAGTACGCACAGGCGCACACCTCGCAAGTTCCGGTGCCCAGTGAAGTCCTCGTCGTCGAAGGAGGCGAGCGCGCGAAGTGCGGTATGCAGACTGTGGACGAGGTACTCGCACTCATCGAGCGTGCGAAAATTTGCCGAAAGTCCACGGTGTTTGTCGCCGGTGGCGGTGCAGTCATCGATGCCGTTGGCTTCGCGGCCGCAATCGCGCATCGCGGCGTGCGACTTGTGCGCCTCCCTTCCACCACTCTCTCCCAAGATGATGGCGCGATGGGAGTCAAGAATGGGATCAATGCGTTTGGTAAGAAGAACTTCACGGGCTCCTTCTCGGTGCCTTGGGCGGTGCTGTGCGATCTCGAACTCCTCCCGACGCTCCCGATCACTGTCTTCCGTGCTGGGTTCAGCGAGGCCGTCAAGATCGCGCTTCTGAAAGATCCTGCACTCTTTCACGCAATGCAGGTCTCGGCGAGCAAGATTGCCGCACAGGATCTCGCCGCAGCAAGTCCCGTGATCCAACGATCGGCCGCACTCCATCTTGAACACATTGCGCAGGGTGGCGATCCATTTGAGTTACACGAAGCACGCCCGCTTGATTTCGGACATTGGGCCGCGCACCGACTTGAGGCACTCAGCAACTACGCGATCTCGCATGGGGACGCGGTCGCACTCGGACTCCTCATCGATTGTCGTTACTCGAAGTTGCAGGGTTGGCTGGCAAACGAAGAGTTCGCGAGCATTCGCCGGCTTCTTGTCGACCTGCAGTTACCGCAGTCGCATCCGCTCCTCGCGGACGGCGCGGCGATCCTCGAAGGTCTTGAACAATTCCGAGAGCACCTTGGCGGCGCACTCACCATCACCATGCTTGGCGGTATTGGTCGAGGGCACGAAGTACATGCGATTGACCGCCCTCTCATGGAAGCCGCCATCCGACAAACCTTCGACGGAGTGACGACCTAAGCCAATCTTGAGAAGGCTAGAATCGGGGACCATGGCTTCCGCTCCAGTGCTACTCTCCAAGCGCGCATTGATCGATCGCTCGTACCTCGAACATCGCGCAAGACTCCTCGATGTCGCCTCCTTTCTCGATCGCGTGGAGCGTGCGGGTGGCGAGGGTGCCGACGACTTCCGCATGCGCGCATTCCACGCATGTTGCGCACTGCTCATCGACGGGAAACCCGATCGCACACAACGCATCCTTGAACTACTCTCTGATCACACGCGGGAACCAATTGCACACGCGCACACGAAGAGCGCGACAGGCGCGGTGCCTCCAACTTCGGCTGGAGCGCGTTGATGTACATCGACCCACACATTCATATGGTCAGTCGAACCACGGACGACTACCAACGCATGGCGCTCGCTGGATGTGTCGCGATCACAGAGCCTGCATTCTGGGCGGGCTACGATCGCTCGTCCCCGCAGGGATTTCACGATTATTTTCGGCAACTCACCGACACCGAACCCAAACGCGCTGCGCAGTACGGGATTCGACATCACACCTGGCTTTGTATCAATCCGAAGGAAGCCGAGGACCCCGTGTTTGCCCGCGAGGTCATCGCGCTGATTCCAAACTTTCTGGCTTGCGAGAGCGTCCTTGGCATCGGCGAGATCGGGCTCAACAAGAACTCTCGCAACGAACTCGAAATCCTTGAAGCACATCTCGATCTCGCAGCCAAGCACAATCTCATGGTGCTCGTCCATACGCCGCATCTCGAAGACAAACTCAAAGGCACGCGCCTCATCATGGATGCGATCCGGAATCAAGGAAGGCTCGACCCCGGTCGCGTGCTCATCGACCATGTCGAGGAACACACCGTGGGTATGGTTCTTGAACGAGGATTTTGGGCAGGGATGACGCTTTACCCCGACACAAAGTGCACGCCTCAACGCGCGGTCGACATCTTTGAGATGCACGGCACAGAACGACTCTGGATCAATTCGGCCGGCGATTGGGGACAGAGTGATCCGCTTGCAGTGCCGAAGGCGCAACTGGAGATGCGTGCACGCGGACATTGCGAATCGAACATCCGAAAGGTGAGTTTCGAAAACCCCCTCGCGTTCCTGTCGCAGTCAGGTCGATTCAAGATTTCCTGACGCGCCCATGCACGCCAATACTCCACATTCCCGCCGCGCGCTCGCGCTTGTCGCGATGACCGGTTCGCTCTCGATGATCATGCTCGATGTGACCGTCATGGGCGTCGCGCTCCCGAGCGTTCGGGAGTCTCTCGCGATGACTGCTGAGCAAACGCAGTGGGCGGTGAACGGCTATGTGCTCGCGCTCGCAAGCGCCGTTGGACTCTTCGGCAAGCTCGGTGATGTGATTGGTCGCACTCGCGCGTTCCTCTTGGGCATCATGCTCTTCGCGTGCGCTTCCGCCATGGTGGGCGCCGCTCCAACCGCCGAGTCGCTCATTCTCTGGCGCGTCATCCAAGGTCTCGGTGCAGCGCTGATGCAACCCGCGTCTGCGGCGATGGTGACGAGTCTCTATCGCGACGGCGAACGCGGCCGCGCAATGGGCATCTATGTCGGCATCTCGATGGCGTTCCTCGCCGTCGGACCAGTACTCGGTGGGCTGATGGTCGAATGGCTAAGTTGGCGATGGTGCTTCTATCTCAATCTCCCCATCGCGTGCACGGCCATCGCACTCACGCTCGCGGCGAAACCGCCAAAGTTCCCTCGCCAAACACTCTCCATTGACATCGTTGGCGCGCTCCTACTGCTGCTTGGTCTCCCTGCGTTTGTCGCGGGCATACAGCTCGCGACAGCGCGCGGATGGACGGACACGCTTGTCGCACTCCTGGTGCTCGGAGGAGGCGCACTTGGTGTCGCGTTTCTCTTCTGGGAACTGCGTCACCCCACTCCACTCATTCGCGTTGCCCTCTTGCGTGATCGCGGGTTTCTTTCGAACGCGCTCGTCCTCCTTGTTGTCCAGTTCGCCATGACTGGCCTCATCATTCAACAATCGCTTTATGCGCAATCCGTGTTTGGGTTCAGCCCTGCAATGGCAGGCATGTCATTGATGCCCATGATGCTGCCGATTCTTCTCATTGTGCCACGCGCGGGGAGGTTGTACGACAAGGTCGGTGTGCGAGTGCCTTCGATCATTGGACTCGCAACAGCATCGTTAGGCATGGCGACCATGACACTGGGCATTTGGCTACGCAGTTACCTCGTGCTTGCGATGGGAATGGCGCTCTTTGGGGCTGGTATTGGTCTTGCGATGAGTCCCACAAACACAGACGCGCTCGCAAGGGTGCGCCTTGAAGAACGCGGCGAAGCGAGTGGCGTCATCCAGACATTCAGGCAGATTGGCGGCACCACCGGTCTCGCGGTGCTGATGATGGTGTCGGCCATCGCGATGCAAGCGTGTCCGCTTCCGCCGCAGATTGCAGGCGATCCGACGCTCCCGAAACTTGTCGTTCTCGCGGCGGGCGGAGATGAAGATGCAAGAGTCACGCTCGAAAACTCGGGCGATCTCAGTATCGCCGCAAAAACCACTATGCGTGACCTCATGGTCTGCGGCACCACTGCGTCTGGCGTTGCCGCGACGGTCAGCTGTCTCCTTGCGCTTGGGATCGCAATCCTTTGGAGTCAGCCGCCGATTCGTCGCAACGACGACGCGGTACGCGAATGAGAGAAGCTCAATGCCACGACCGATCATTGGAATCACTGCCGACTTCGTCGATGGATACGCGCGACTGCGCCGGACCTATCTCGATGTTGTGACCGCTGCGGGTGGGACACCGATCATCCTTCCACCCAGTCCATCGTTGCGACGAGAAATGCTCTCCGGCATGGATGGGATCATTCTGACTGGAGGCGACGACATTGATCTCACTTCGCGTGGGATTGCGCTGCATCCCCAGTCGTCGTGCATGCATCCTGAGCGACAGGCGGCAGAGTTCGCGCTCTTGGAAGAACTCGACGAACGCCACGAGATTCCCGTCCTTGGAATCTGCCTTGGCATGCAGATGATGGGCGTCCACCGTGGTTGCGAGCTCATCCAGCATCTCGCGGATGTCATTCCGAATGCCGATCGCCATCGCAATGATGCCATTCACGATGTGCAATCCGACACGCATGCCGGAATCGCGTCTGGCGCGGTGCGCTCGTGGCATCATCAGGCACTCGCGGATAGTGCGGATTTTGCAGTGATCTCCCGATCGGACGATGGGGTCATTGAAGGCATTCTTGATCCGAATCGACGCTTTTACCTTGGTGTGCAATGGCACCCCGAACGCACCGAATGCACCGCGACGGGGCTGGATGTCGTTCGCGCACTCGTTGACGCATCGCGCTGACGAGTCTGCGACAATGCGCCAGTGACTCCTCCTGTTTCCGTCATGCCACCGACCGCCGAGCTTGCCTACTGCACGAATGTGCACCCTGGCCCCTCACTCGCGCAGTCGCTTGCGATGCTTGAAAGGCACGCCACGCGCGTCCGTGACTACATCGATCCCCACGCCACACTCGGTCTTGGGCTGTGGCTCTCGGCCGCAAGCGCGCGCGAAATCTTGAGGGAGCCAGATCGGCTCCCGCAACTGCGCGCGTGGATGGACGCGCACTCCTTCGAAATCCTCACGCTCAACGGCTTTCCCTATGGCGACTTTCACCAGCCCGTTGTCAAGAAGCTGGTCTACAAACCGAACTGGACCGACCGCGCCCGACTCGCCTACACCCTCGACCTCACGGAGATTCTCGCGGGATTGCTTCCCGCGCGACGATCGACAGGATCGATTTCAACGCTACCGATCGCTTGGCGCGCCGACCTAGCGCCCCGCGAGCGCGAGGCGCAAGAGCAATGCGCGGCGAAAAACCTCCATGCGCTTGCCCAGCATCTCGCGCGTCTTGAATCAACCACGAACAAGCGCATCACCGTGGATCTTGAACCAGAACCGGGTTGCCTGCTTGATACCGCGCCGCTGCTCACGAACTTTTTCCGCGAACATCTGCGCACCGAAGAAACGCGTCGCTACCTCGGTGTTTGTCACGACACTTGTCACAGCGCAGTGATGTTCGAATCCCAAACCGACGCCTTCGCGGCTTATGCGGAGCACGCGGTGCGTGTCGGCAAGGTGCAAGTTTCGAGCGCGCTCGCGTGTAACGGGGCCCCCAAGGAACTCGCGGAACTCGCGCAGTTCGCCGAGGATCGGTACCTCCACCAGACTTCGGTCCTCGTGGGAAGTGGGACGCCACGATTCTACGACGACCTCGACCTTGCGCTCGACGACAACCTCGATGGGCTCTGGCGGACGCACTTCCATGTGCCTGTGTTCCTGGAAGAGATCGGGAGACTTGCAACAACTTCCCCTGAGATCATGACCGCGCTCGCCGCGTGTCCACGAAACGACCCGCCGGTCTTCGAAGTCGAGACTTACGCGTGGACCGTGCTTCCCCCACACCTTCGCGAAAATGACCTCGCGCTCGGCATCTCCAAGGAGCTCCTGTGGACACGCGCCGCACTGCGGCACGCTGGCTACGAGGTCCTCCCATGAGTTCCCTCCGTGCATGGCTCGAACTCACGCGCATCTCCAATCTTCCGACGGTGGTTTCCAATGTCATCGCTGGTGCGGTGCTCGGAGGAATCTGCGTTGATCATTCTGCGTGGGAAGCAACGGCGCAGCTCTTCGTTCCATCCCTGCTCTGGCTGGGTTTGTGTATTCCGTGCATTGTTTACATCGCGGGCATGATCCTCAACGACGCATGCGATGCAAGAATCGATACGAAGGAACGGGCAGCGCGACCAATTCCGAGCGGTCGCGTCAGTCGAGGGCTGGCGTTCGTCACTGGGTTCACGCTCCTCGCGGCCGCAGTCGGTCTGGCATTCCTCACGCACGACCACGATGTGGTGAACGCGACCATTGCACTCGTCAGCATCGTGCTGATCTATGACTTTCTCCATGCCGCACATTGGTCGACGGTGATCTTTCTCGCGCTTGCTCGGGCACACGCTTCCCTCATTCCGATGCTTGCGTACGCGCAAGATGCATCCGACCACATCTTCGAGCGCCCCGTCATCCTCCTTCCGATCGCGCTCGCCGCATGGACGCTCGCTCTTTCCGTTCTCGCGCGCGGCGAGGTTTCTGCCACGCGCGCCTTCGCGCGCCCACACGCGATCGGTTGGATGATCGCGTGCATCCCGCTCGTCGACATGATCGCGATGCTCTTCGCGGCGGCATGGGGCCCTGCCTCACTGTGCCTCTCCCTGTTGATCCTCACGCGCCTCGGACAACGCCGCATCGAAGCCTCTTGAAGCCGCTATCTTTGCGGCACTGTGCAGCGAGTCGCGCTTCTCAATGTCGTCGGACTTTCACCGAATCTGATCGGCGGACACACGCCTCGGCTTCGCGAGTTTGCGCGCACCACCGGAGGCGTTCGCACCCTTCGTCCCCCGCTTCCCGCCGTCACCTGCACGGCGCAGTCAACCATGCTCACAGGGCTTGCGCCTGATCAACACGGCATTGTCGGCAACGGATGGCACGATCGCGCACTCGGCGAAGTCCAGTTCTGGAGGCAATCAAACGGCCTCGTGGCAGGGGAGAAAATTTGGGAAACGGCCAAGCGACGCGATGCCTCGTTTACTTGCGCAAATGTTTGTTGGTGGTACGCGATGCACGCGTCGACGGATTACTTCGTCACGCCGCGACCCATGTACAAGGCGGATGGCCAAAAACTCCCCGACTGTCTCACCCATCCACCCGAACTCCGCGATGCGCTACAGCATCGACACGGACAGTTCCCGTTGTTCAACTTCTGGGGACCGCGTGCCAGCATCGCGGCAACCGATTGGATCGCCGCCGCTGCCCTACAGATGATGCACGAGTACAAACCGACGCTCACGCTCGTGTATCTCCCGCACCTCGACTACTGCCTCCAACGGGTCGGTCCGAAGCACCCCTCGATTCTGTCGGAGTTGCGCGAGGTTGACCGTGTGATCGGCGCACTGCTTGATTTCTGCGAACAAGAAAATATTCGACCACTCATCGTGAGTGAGTACGGCATCGTCCCCGTCACGAATGCGGTTTGGATCAATCGAGTGCTACGAGAGCAGGGACTCCTCAAAGTGCGCGCCGAGGGTGGGCGCGAAGTGCTCGATGTGCAGGAGTCAGAGGCGTTCGCCGTGGCTGATCATCAGATCGCACATGTCTCGCTCAAGAATCCCGCACGGGCGGAGGAAGTTGCACGGGCGCTCGAACGCGTCGACGGTGTTGCGGGCGTGCTCCGCGGAGAGTCGCGACGCGCGGCGCATCTCGATCACGCGCGGAGCGGTGATGTGATCTGCCTCAGCGCGCCAGATCGCTGGTTCTCGTATGGCTGGTGGATGGAAGATGCCAAGGCGCCTGATTTCGCGCGCACCGTCGACATCTTCAAGAAGCCAGGTTATGACCCTTGCGAGTTGCTGCTCGATCCTGCACGACCGCTTCTTGGCGCGCGTCTTGCGTTGAAACTCGCGCTCCGAAGACTCGGCATGCGCGTGCTGCTTGACCCAACGCCCCTTGACGCGTCACTCATTCGCGGCTCGCATGGACTCGTCAGCGTGGAACGAGGATTCGATCCGGTATTGCTTGGAGAACTCGGCGAACAGTTCAGCGACGCGGAACTCCCGATGTGCGCCGTGCGGGACGCGGCGCTGTACGCGCTCGGGTTGCTTGATCACCGCACCGGTTTGGGCGTCGGCACATGAAGTATTTTTGGGCACTCGTCGGCGCGCTCATCGTGACGGCGCTCGTGCTCCTCTTCAATCCAACGCATGTCAGGGAGAGGGTGGCGAACGATGAGGATGCCGCGACGGCGGCAGGCTCGCCGCCCACTCTCCCCGTGCCTCTTGAGACGAGCACCGAGAAGTCGCGCCCTGCCAATCAGCGCCCCGTCACCGCCGGCACACCGGTTGAGCTCATCCGTCGAATCGACGCAAGAACGATTGAACTGGCTGGGAAGTACCAGGTGACCGGCAATGGCACCCAAGCGGATCCGTATCGCGTGAGTTGGGAACTCCTCATGAGCGCGTCGACGACGATTGACGCGAGCACGGGCGCGCTCACGCCTCCAAAGTGGGTTGCACTCCTCGATGGGATGTGGATTGAAATCTCCGCGTACTACTCGACAGTGGCGCGCAAACAGTTCGTCGATGAACTTCTCCTCACCTTCAATCGATGGGACGGCTGCTGCATCGGACTTCCACCGACGCCCTTTGACTCGATTGAAGTCAAGCTCCACTCCCCGATGCCTCTGACGGGCCTGCACCTGACGCGCTTTGGCACCTTTCGCGGCCAGTTGCATGTGAGCCCGCTTGCCGTTGGAGGCTTCCTCCTGAGCTTCTACCAACTCACAGATTGCAGCAGGCAGTAGGCGAGTATCGCCCGAGAGTGGGTTGCTCGCATACGCTTGCCCCTGTGCTTCGCATTGGTCCCGTGCAACTTGACTCCCCGCTCTTTCTCGCGCCGATTGCGGGGCAGACGGATCTCGCGATGCGCATTCTCTGTCGCGAACAGGGCGGCGTTGGTATCGCCTTCACGGATCTGATGAATTCGCGCGCGATTCTCAAGGGCGCGCCGCGCACGCTCGAACTCGCGTCTACCAACGGGTTGGATCAGCCCTGTGGCATGCAACTCTACGGAAACTCCGAAGATCCCCTCCCTGAAGCAGCGATCTGGGCCATCGAGCATGGCGCGCGGGTTGTCGACATCAATATGGGATGCCCAGTCGACAAGGTTGCGAAGAAACACGGCGGCAGTTTGCTCTTGCGTGACTGCGCAAACACGATGCGACTCGCCGAACGACTGGTGAAGACCATCGATCGTCACTCCGCCGGTCGTGTGCCGCTCACCGCGAAAATGCGACTTGGTTGGGATCGAGAGCATCGCGTTGCGCCGCAACTCGCGCGTGACCTTGAGTCCGTCGGCGTCGCGCTTGTCACCGTGCATGGCCGCTACACCGTCCAGTTTTTTTCTGGGAGCGCCGACTGGAACGCGATTGGCGAAGTCGTTGCTGCAGTGCGATCGATACCCGTCGTCGGTAACGGCGATGTCACCGAGCCGCACCATGTTGTGGAACTCATGCGCGCGTCCGGTTGCAATGGAGTAATGATCGGCCGCGCTGCACTTCGCACGCCCTGGCTATTCAAACAGGCGCTCACGCTCCTGCAAACGGGCGAGGCGAGCCCTGAGCCGAGTTTCAATCACAAGCTCCGGCTCGTCCTCCGCCATCTCGAACTTATTGAGCGGCACATGGGTTCGGAACGCGCGGTTGGAGAGATGCGGCAACGCATAGCGTGGTACGGGAAGACCTTTGGGCATGTGAAGCCGCTCAAAGAGGCCATTCGCACTGCCACCAACACGCAGACCATGCGCGACACACTCCATGAATGGATGCGACCGGAGTACGAATTCTGCTCGAGGGTCGAACGGACGGGCTTCAATGCTGAGATTCAAGGATTCTCAACCACTACGCCCCATAGTTCTCGGAATGTGTAACTCCCACAATTGACGCGATTCGCGGCTTTCCGCCCAACTGGCTTGCCTCCCCCGATTTCCGCGTTACTTTCCAACCGTTAAAGGGGACCTCTCTCCGTAGAGAGGTCATGTTTGGAGGTTTGTGATGTCACCAGGCGGGAACCTGGTGATGTTCGAGGGACAAGGGATCTGTGTTTTTCAGATCCCGTAATAGAAGGGTTTGTTATGAACCGCATCACGCATGTGGTTCGCTCGTGGTTACGCCATGATCGAATCGCCGCGGTGGCGTCAGGGCTTGCTGTTTGCCTTGGCGCTTCCGTCACGGCTTCTGCTTCGGCAGACGCGCCGATTCTCTCGCTTCTCGTTGACACGGGAATGTTTGGGAAGCAGTCCAACTTGACACCCAACTCCGTCTCCGCTTCCGGAACCGGAACCTATTACGGTTCGATCATCGGTGCGAGTGATGTGTGGAGCCTCGACTACAACCTTCTCGCCAACGGTTCACCCACTTCGGCATGGAACCAAGGCGGAATCACCTTCCGAAACTTGACCGACACCGTTCGTGACTTCCACATCACCCTCTTGATGCCTCTGAGTTCCGTCGGGGCAACGAGCAGTGTGTACAACGGCTCGCTCGGCGGGTCGCTGGTCACAGACGCCAACGGTGGGCAATTCACATCGCTTGCAGGTTTGCCGCTCTACCAGAGCAGCGCGGGCGGGGTCGGGATCGCTTCACTCCACAACAATCCCATTTCGATCACTCGCACCACCGCGGGCGCATCCTCCATCGGTTACCAAGCATTTGGTGGAACTTCACCATCACTGCCTGGACCCGAGTTCATCACAAACATCGCCTATCAGCTTCACTTCAGCCTCACAGGAGGGGATACGGTCGTCTTTACGGCGGCCATCGGAGGTCTTGGAACACCTGTACCCGCGCCAGGCGCACTTGCGCTGCTCGGAGCTGCAGCCGTCACCGGTTTGGGTCGACGGCGTCGCAACTAATGCAAGTCCAAGATCGGTAGTGAGCCGGACTGCAGTTACCGCTCACTGGCCGCCATCCGGTCCCTTTCCGCCCGTCGCTCGGCTCCTCGTGAGTCCGAGCGACGATTTTTTTTGCGGGGAATCCATTGCGCGCACCCTCAAGGTTCGCCGAGCACAGACCCGTTGCTGATATAGTCCCCGACCCCTAACTGGGATCTCACCATGGCGAGTTCACTGCGTTGCAATCTCGTAACCCCGTCCGCATCGATCCTTGAAGTGGACGCGACTTATGTCGCCTTCCCCGCATGGGATGGTTCGAAGGCGGCGCAAGCTGGGGCGGCCGCATTCCTCGCCAAGCTCGGCGAAGGTGTCGTTCGCGTCGACACCGCGTCAGGGTCGAAGCAGTTCGTCATCGATGGCGGCTTCGCCCAAATGCAAGGCGGAACGCTGACAATTCTCGCCGACTCGGCCACCCCGATTGATCAAATCGATCCGGCGAAGGCTCTTCAAGAACTTGAGTCTGCGAACGCCGATGCAACCAAGCGAGGAACGGTCAGCGAGCGCACCACGATCGAGCGACGGCAGCGAGCCGCGCGTGCAAAGCTGGCGGCCGCAAGACCCGTTCGCTGATACCCTCTCCGTATGCAAATCCGCGACACGGAAGTCGTGACCAACGAGGTCGAGCCATCGCACGACGGCGCGGGAGGTGAACTCGCTGCACGAGAACACCTTGCTGCACCGAGCGCCGGCACGGCCCTTCGCTTCGAGGGAAGCGACCTCCCATGCGGGGATCTTCCGCTGACCGCACGCGTGGAAGCGGCGATTCTTCTTGCGGATCGACCCATCTCGGAAGCGCGCCTCGCAGAAGTGCTCGGATTCGTTCCCATGAAGGAGCGCGAAACGGAAGGTGAAGCATCGGCTCCTGTGAAAGAGACGAAGGCGATCGCGGCACGGCGCAAGGCAGCGGTCGACGCAATTCGCGCGGCGATAGAGGAACTGAACCAGACCTACGCGCAAGCGGGGCGCGCCTTCCGGATCGAATCCGTCTCCGGTGGCCGACAGATGCTCACGATTCCTGCGTTTGGCGCGATCGTTGCGCGAGTGCGCGGCGTGAAAGCACAAACAAGGCTTTCCCAAGCCGCGGTGGAAACACTGTCGATCGTCGCGTACCGACAACCCATCATGCGCGCGCAACTCGAAGCGATTCGCGGCGTGGCGTGCGGCGAAGTGCTGAAGAGCCTGATGGAGCGGAGGCTCGTCAAGATCACCGGTCGCGCGGAAGAGCTTGGTCGCCCCATGTTGTACGGCACGACGCCCGAGTTCTTGCGAGTCTTCGGCATCGCGTCAATCAGCGACCTTCCTGAAGCGAAAGACCTGAAGTAGTTTCCACCGCCTTGCGAGTCACGGCGGTGACGCCGATTCCATAGGCACGCCTCGCGTCGCAAGCGATGCATTTCGCCAGCGCGCGTCCGTCGTGACTTCACGCACAACGAGCGGCGCAATCCACGCGGGGATCTCGATCTGTTCGGAAGTCTCGCGCAGTTCCACTTCCGCGAGCACGAGTTGCAGCGAGTGAAACTGGTCAATCTCCCACACATGACCGGCCACACGAACACGATGCCGCGTCTTCGTCAGCCGGCGGTTCGCGCTCTGCGGCCACCATCGATCAAACTCTGCGGCCTCTATCTCGCGTTCGCTCTCGATACGCACCAGTCCTTCGCCCCGCTTGATGGTGTGGAAACACTGTTGTTTCCCCGATGCATGCGTGACCCTTCGAATCCGCCCCTTGGGCGAACCGTCCTCGGTCGCGCCTGCATCGAAGTAGCCCTGCTCAATCTGCCAAACCTCCGCACCGGTTGGAATCACGGGCATCGCGCGCAGGACAAAGACGCGTTCAATCTCAGGAGTTGTGTTCACAATCGCAACCCCATCAATGCACCGACCACTGTGCCATGAGATTCGCGAGCAGTTGCTTGAGATTCACATTGGAGCGAAGCTCGCTCTCTGCACGGACGAGGAGGTCTGTTCGTCGCACGCACTCCGCCAGTGCGCGCGTGTCATGCTCGACCGAGGCGCGGTGCATCGCCTCCCGCAGACGACGGGCGAAGAGCAGCGCGAGCAAGCGAAAGCCGAGACGATTCGCGGCCTCCTTCGAGGACTTAGGATTCTCCTTGACCACGCCATCGGCGAACTCGTCCACTCGCACGGCGAGAGACTCTCCCACACTTGGGTCAAATCGCCCGCGCTCAAGTCCGTCGAGTTTCGTGGCAAGTTCAGCCGCCCAGGATTGCAGGTCATGCCGCGCCGCGAGCATCGCCACTCCCGGCGACCCATCCGCGAAGGCACGGATCCACTCCCACTGTTCACTCGCGATCTCCGCCCGCTGCATCCACGCATCCATACTCGCGCGATCGAGGCCACTAAAACCAACCCGCTGACAGCGCGATCGAATGGTGGGCAACAAGCGGTCTTCTTGCGTCGTGCACAGCACGATATAGGTGCCCGGCGGGGGTTCCTCCAGAGTCTTCAGCAGTGCGTTCTGTCCAGACGCGTCGAGGAGTTCCGCCTCGTCAATGATGAAGACTTTGCCATGCCCAAGGTATGCCGTCTTCCAGACTGGACTCTCCAGCGACTTCCCGTCGCCGATCGGTCCACCGAGCATGAGTTCGCGCAATAGATCGAGCGGAATGTTGGTCTGCTTGCGCTCACGCACTTCGCGCAAGCTCGAAGACTCCGCCAATTCCTTGCGAATGATGTGCAGGTCTGGATGCGCGCCGACATCGACGAGCAGCGCAGCACGGGTGCCGCGTGGCGCTTTGAACGACGCAACATGCGCGGGCGTCGCCTCGACATCGAGAAGCAATCGCGCAAGCTCTGTTGCTGCGAGAAGCTTGCCCGTTCCTGGAGGCCCGTGAAAAATCCAGGCGTGTGGAAAGTGCGCGCTTGCGAGAGCAGTCGACAAGGTTCGAATGGCCGCCGTTTGCCCAAGCACCACCGCGCCGTCAAACACCTTGGGGGGTTCCCGCTCCGGCGGCGGTGCATCGAGTCGTGTTCGTCGTTCGCGGGCCATAAGCGAGCGCATCCTACGGGTGAGCGGAGACGGGTCTGCCGCGGTCGCCGACTATGGAACTTCAACAAGCCGAGGAGCCTGTTGCGTGCGTGAACTCGGCGCCGATCCTGCCTTCGCTTGGATCTCAACCGGCTCGCCGTTCACCAAGTGTGCAGGAAACTTGTCAAAGAGCGCCTCAACTTCAGGTGAAAAGAGCGTGCTTCGTGAGTCATACGCGGTGGAATTGAAGTGGCCGATGGTGACGACGCTCGTCTCGCTGTCCTCATCGTGGTGAAACCACGCTTCCAGGCCTTGGGCGCGCAACCGCGCGGCGTACTGCTCCGCGGCCGCTTTGCTCTGTTCGTATCGGACACTCGCGTCACCGAAAGTGCTCCACGCCCCAAGTTGCAAGGTGTAGAGCGGTTTGGTGTTTGGAAAACGCGCGCGAAGCGTACGAAGGTCGTATGGGGCGGGTGGACCGAGATCTCCCGCCGAGATTCGGACGAGCATCGCGGATTGAAATGCCGGTCGACCATTCGCGTGAATCGTCTTGACCTTCTTGAGCGCGTCCTTCGCCTCTGCGTCGGCGGGCGCCGCATAGCGACCAGTGACAATCGCCGATCCCTTTCCAACACGCTCAATGCGCACATCCTGAAGGTCTGGCAACTGCGTGATGATTCCAGAGAGAGCAGCGCGCGCACTGTCCGCATGCGCGTCTCCGGTGAAACTTAGAAGGAGGATCGCCCACCGGCGGTCGTCGCTCGATGCCACGCGATCACCGTTGGTGGCAGGCTGCGAACTTTGCGATGCCCTCCGGCCTGCGAGTGGATCCGAACGCGAGAGTCTGTCGCTACCGCGAAACGCGGCTGGATCATCGAGGACGATGTCACCTTCACCAACGAGCGAGTTCGAGTCGGCGCGGTGCGATGAAGCACTCTGCATTTTCGGAAACGCCCCGCTCGATGGCGTTGGCTTTCTGCCACCACCGCCGCAACCGAAGGCAATGACCGCCGAGCTCAGGAGCCCAAACCCGACCCCTCTGCAGAAGTAGGCATTCGCCGGAGCGAGTCGGTTCGGCGTTGGGTTGCACTCAAAATCTCTCATGGGTCGAAGCCACTCGAAGGCGCCAGAATGATCGCGTTTTGCGGCGCTACGGGGGTTTTTGCTCGGTTTCGAAGCGGTAGGCAAGCGATTCCAACGCGTCGTTTCGGCTCATCCTCGCAACCCCTGCGTAGCGCAAAGGTTGTGGTCGAGGCTGTTCCGAAGCACCACGGAGTGTGGATCGTAGCAATCCTTCAAGTTCTGCGGGTCAATCCGACGATGAGGTCGTGGGCAGGATGGGAAGCCAGCTCGCGTGGACTGGCTTCTTCCCCAAGTCGAGAACCATGGATGGTTACTCTCGATCCGGTAGCCGAGGCTCAATGCCTCGCCTCCCAAGGAGTTTGCAATGCCCCATGTAGGCACCGTTAGTAGTGTTGGACTGAGCTCCACTCCCTCAATCTCAACGGCGACTGCCGTCCGAAGATTCGTGGGAACGAGCACGACAGACCGCGCATCGAGCGCACCTTCAGAATCCGTTGTTCGTGGCGAAGACCGAGTGGAGGTCTCCGAGACGGCCCGCTGGATGTCTGAACTGCGCAGCATGCCGGATGTCCGAGCAGAGAAGGTCGCGGCAGCGCGTGAAGCGATTGCGCGCGGCGACTTCGACACCGATGAGCGTCTTGGCATCGCGGTCGAGCAGCTGATGAATGATCTGGATTGAACCACCCTCGCGGCGAGAGCTGCGAACGACGACAATCTCGAGAATTTGAAGCCACCACCACCGCTGAAAGGTGGTGGCTTCGTTTTTGCGCCTGCTCTCGCCCCGTGTGAAGCAACGAGACCTGTGCGAGTCGTTAGTTTAGATCTATGCCACGACCCGCCCTGCTCGCGCGGCTTGCCGCGCCGCACGCTTCTTCGCTCCTCATGCTCTGCGCAGCCGCTCTGTGCTCGACCGCCACGAACACGATGGCTCGACCACAAGCGGCGCCGGTCGTGGGCATGCGAGCGTCCGACCCGGCTCGTCACGCAATCGTCGGCGCGACGGTAACCACCAAGCCCGGCACAACCATCCAGAACGCGACCATTCTCGTCCGAGACGGAGTCGTCGAAGCGGTTGGTGTCGCGCTTGAAGTGCCCGCGGGATACCGCGTCTGGGACGCGCGGGATCGGTGCATCCTCCCCGCGTTCATTGAATCAGCGCTCTGCGTGGACAGCGCAGCGATCGCAAAGTCTCTCGCGAAACTTCCCGGTGCGCATTGGAGTGAGCATGTCACTCCGCAACTTGACGGCGAGCAACTCACGCTTCCCGATGCAACAGCGGAAGAACTCCGAAAGCTTGGATTCGCGATCGCGCGCGTGTTACCGAAGGACGGAATCTTTCGCGGCACGAGCGACACGCGACTCCTTGTCGGTGCAACGACGCCGAGCACCGTCGCGTCTCCCCGCGCGATTGAACTTGCCGCGGAGGAGGTGCTGTTCGTTGGCCCAAAGCCTCGCCGATCGTTTGATCCAAGTGCGCTGGCCCCCGGAGTCGCGCCTCCCGCTCGCCCGACCGATGCGGAAGAGGAGTGGACCAACTACCCATCCTCACTCATGGGGTCCATTGCAGTGTTGCGACAAGGGTTTCTCGATGGACAATGGAGGGATGCGACGCTCGACGCATTCGCACACGCCGATGGAACCGGTGCGCTTCCACCCATCGAGGCAGACGCGCTCGACGCGCTCGTCGATGGAGTTCGCGGCCGTCAAACCGTGCTGTTTGATGCAAACGATGAACTCGATGTACAGCGATTCGCCTCGCTCGCGCGCGAGTTCAATCTGCACGCCAGTGTCCTGACAAGCGGACTCGATTTCCGCGCGCAGCAGGAAGTACTCGCCACTCAAGTACCACTCATCATCGCGCTTGACTTCCCAACCGCACCGGATCTCTCTTCTCCAACTTCGTCCGAAGGCGTCTCGCTCGCCGAACTGCTTACTTGGCGATACGCGCCGACCAATCCCAAACGCATGATCGATGGCGGCGCGACAATCGCGCTCACGACAAATCGACTGACAGATCGCACCGTCTTTCGCAAGAGGCTCGCCGAAGCACTTCGGCACGGACTCACGAAAGACGAGGCGCTTGCGGCGCTGACGACCACACCCGCGTCAATGCTCGGCATTAGTGCACGAGCAGGAACGATCGAGCCAGGCAAGATTGCGAATTTCATCGTCAGTAAAGGCGATCCCTTTCTCGCTGAGTCTGAATTCGAGAGCATGTGGATCGCGGGCGCTCCCGCGCGACTCCCCGAGCCGAAGCCGAGCCTGAGGGCGGGCATCTATCGCCCAATGGAAGGTGCCCCACGATTCGAGATCGATCTCGCCACGAGTCGCATTAGTGCAGTGCTCGCCGAAGGAAAGACGGTGAAGGCGAAAAGGGTGAAAGTGGATCGCGAGCGATTCTCCTTCACCTGCGACGCGACTTTCTTCGGTGACGAAACCGCCACTGGCATCTTGCGCGTGAGCGGCGCTGGAACCGGCGAGGGATGCGATCTCGTCATCGAAACTGCACTCGGCCAGCGCGCCGTCGTCGCACTCATGCGCGAGGGAGATCTTCCCGCAAGCGACGCGACGAGTCCGCCGAGCACGAAACCAGAGGAATCCAATCCTGATGCTCCTCCGACCGAACTCGCAACCGGAACCGCTGCGCCAAGCGCAAAGACTGCCCCCAAGGAAGATCTGTCGCGCCTTGCGAAGGAGACACTCCCATCGCCACTCGGTGCGTTCGGTCGGACGCATGCGCCGCTACACGGCACCGTTTTCTTCAACGACGCCACGGTCTGGACGCTCGCATCCACTGGAACACTTGCGCAAGGCGATGTCCTGATCGTCGACGGAAAAATCGCGGCAGTCGGCCCTGAAGTCACCGTACCAGAAGGTGCATTCGTCATCGAAGCGAAAGGCAAGCACCTCACCCCTGGGCTTATTGACTGCCACAGCCACACCGGCATTTCTGGCGGCGTGAACGAGGGCGGTCAACCATGCACCGCTGAGGTGTGGATTGGGGATGTGATTGATCCCAATGACATCAACTGGTATCGACAACTTTCAGGCGGGCTCGTCGCGGTCAATCAACTGCACGGCAGCGCGAACCCGATGGGAGGTCGGAATTCAGTCGTCAAGATTCATTGGGGAGAGGACGCAGAGCATTTCCGCATGCAGGGCGCTCCGCTTGGAATCAAGTTTGCGCTGGGTGAAAATGTCGTCCGCAGCAAACGCCGATACCCAAGTAGCCGCATGGGCGTCGTGACTTTTATGGAGGACCAATTCCTCGCGGCGCAGGAGTACCGCGCCGCACATGCGCGATACTCGGCACTGGAACCGACCACCCGAGCCCGCACCATGCCGCCCCGCACGGACTTGGAATTGCAAACGCTGGCGGAGGTTCTTGAGGGGAAGCGACTCGTGCACTGCCACAGCTACCGTCAAGACGAGATTCTCCAGATGCTCCGGACCGCCGAACGATTCGGCTTCCAAATCGGCACGCTGCAACACATCCTCGAGGGATACAAGGTTGCCGATGCAATCGCCAAGCACGGCGCGGGCGCGTCAAGTTTCAGTGATTGGTGGGCGTACAAAGAAGAAGTGATGGACGCCATTCCTTGGAATGGCGCGATGTTGCAGAAGGCCGGCGTGGTGGTGAGTTTCAATAGTGACTCTGACGAACTCGCGCGGCACATGAACACCGAAGCGGCCAAGGCGGTGCGCTACGGCCAGCTCTCACCCGAAGACGCGCTCAAACTCGTCACGCTCAATCCTGCGAAACAACTCCGCATCGACGCGCGCACCGGATCGGTGGAAGTCGGCAAGGATGCGGATCTTGCGCTCTGGAACGGCGATCCACTCAGCGCATTCACGCGCTGCGAGATGACCTTCGTCGATGGCGTGCGGCGATTCGATGCGCAGGAGGATCAAGCGCTGTGGGCGGAAGCCACCGCGCGCCGCGCGGAACTCATCAACGCTGTGGTCGCGGCGGCGGAGGATGCTCCGGGTGCGGGCAGTGGCCGTGACGGCGCGAGCGGAGATGGACGCACAGGTCGTGGACGAGGACGACCAACAAGCCTTCTCGAACGGCTGCTCGATGAACGCGAAGATGTGTTGTGGGCTCGCGTCGCGCGCGGACTCGCCGCGTTCCCACGGAACGCTGGGGACTGTGGTTGCGAAGAAAACTCGACCGCGATGAATGACGCAGAAGCCGACGCGCAAGCAACTGCTGGAGCCGCACGATGACCTACACACAACACACTCCCCTGTTCGCGACTGCCCTGCCGTGCGCATGCTTCTTGGCACTGACCACTGCTGCGCACGCGCAGAACTCCACCGCTCCCTCAAGTCCACAGACAAAGCCGGTGGCGATTGTGAACGCGGTCATTCACACCGCGACGACTTCCCAGCCCATCATCGAGAACGGTTGGGTGCTGATCGAGAGTGGAAAGGTGCAAGCCGTCGGGACTACACCCAGCGAGATTCCATCGGGAATCGATATCGTCGACGCGCAAGGCATGCACCTTTCTCCAGGATTCATGGCCAGTGCAACGCAACTTGGTCTGATTGAGACAATGCAAGTCGAAGCGACGGATGATCGAACCGAATTCGGCGAGTTCCATCCGGAATCAGTGCCTGCGCTCGCCATCAACCCAGACAGCGATCTGCTTGGCGTCGCGCGCACTGCCGGCGTCTTGCTCGCGCTCGTCACGCCGCTTGGCGGCAGCGTGAGCGGAAGCGCAAGCGTCATCAAACTGAATGGCTGGAGCACGGAAGACATTACTGTGGATGCGCGTGTTGGCATCGTGGTGCAGTGGCCCCTCGTGGAAGCGAGCAAGCAGTGGTGGACGCGGCGGTCTCCCGAGGATCAGAAATCACGCTTCGCCGAGACCCGTGCGAGGATCGACCGATTCTTCGATGACGCAAGAGCGTGGGTCCTTGCCAAGTCTTCGGATGCCGCCGTCGCTCACGACGAACGGTTCGAAGCCATGCGCGCAGTGCTCGAGGGCCGTGACAATGTATTCATGACGGTCGGCAGTGCCTCGCAAGTTGAAACGGCCGTGCTCTGGGCGAAGGAACGCGGGCTTCGGCCCGTGCTCATCGGATCGAATGGCTTGTTGGTCGAAGCAGACTTCCTCCGCAATCATGGCGTGAGCGTGATTGTCAACGGAACCCATCAACTTCCCGCGTCCGAGGCACTCCATCCGAGCGCGCCATACGAATTGCCGGGACTGCTCTCGAAAGTCGGAATCCCGTTCGCGATTGCCTCGGGCGATGAACCTGCGCACGAACGAAACCTCCCGCACAATGCGGCGACGGCAGTTGCGTTCGGACTCGATCCCGAAGCAGCGCTTCGTAGTATCACCCTCACGCCCGCACAACTCGCGGGCGTGGCAGACCGATACGGATCGATCGAGCCCGGCAAGAGTGCGACGCTCATTCTGACGCGTGGTCATCCGCTCGAAGTGACAAGCGGCGTTGCACAAGCATGGATTGATGGCGCTGAACTCAATCTCAGCAATCGACAAACACGCATGAAAGCAAAGTACGATTCTCGCCACGACAACTAAGACGAATCCACGCGACGACTCTCATGCTCTCACGCACCACGATCACCCTGCTCGCCCTATTCCTCCTTGAAGCAAGCTGTGCGCCGACCGTCAAGGATCCAATGCAACAGCTGATTCATCCCATTGCGGATACCCCGGTTGCGCCAATCGCCACGACCCCGCCGAGCTCCACAACGACTCCGCCGAGCGCACCATCGGCGTTCGCGTTTTCTGCGACCACACTCAGCGTCTCAGTGCTCTCCCAGATCGATTACCGCGCCACGCCACCGAGCGTGGACGTTCGCCTTGAGTGCCGCGATCAATTGGACGATCTCTGCAAGGGCGTTGGAGTCTTGCGCATGAAACTCACCGGCTCGCTCGCATCGCAAGTGGAGTATGCGTTCGAGGTCCCGCTCACGACACTGCCCGAACAATCCGCTCACTGGGAAAGCGTCACCTCAACCTACCTCGCACGGCTCGCGCCTCCGTGGGCGGACAGCATTGCCGCGGGCTGCGTGGTGCGCGTGACCGCCACGCTTGAGAAGGCGGATGGGTCAAGTCTCCACGCGACTGGCGAGATTCAGTAAGCGCAATCAGATCGCGTCGACGACGGAGTAGCGGTCGAGATTGAGTTCGACGAGTTCACCGTCGTCCTTCTTCAGTTCGAGACGGTCAAGCCACAAGCGATCACCCTTGGAATGCGCAAACCAAGATCCGGTCTTCGCCTGTCGATATCGAACGATAGTGCCTTCCACGGCGGTGCTCCAGACGGTGTGTGTCTGAGGCAGTTGCTGGGTGACGCGAACGCGAGTTCCAGGGGCAAGGGCAGTCAGCTCAATCATGGAACTCGAAAGTATAGAAGGCACGCGAGCGGTTTGTTCACGGGCCAGGATGGCTACGCCGACCGCACCGAGGCGATTTCAGAAGGGCCGCTCGTCACCGCGCCCTTGGCGTCGAGGGGTTCGCGACCAACGGAGCAGAGCGTCATCGTCGAACGCCACTGTGCGCTCATTCTTCGGGCGATGAAGTCGTTCATTCCCTCGAGGGTTTGGGAAGCAACTTCTGCTCCAATCTCCTGCAGCGAGCGGCATCGGCCGAGACGATGGAAATCGCCCGCGATGCCGCTCGCTCGGCTCGCCGTGCTCTCGCCAGCCATGATCAACCGGCACTCCAGTCCCGTCTTGGCACGACGGAGTTCATCTCCTGTCATACCCGAGGCAAACTTGCTCACAACATCCATGATGCAATCGAAAGTCGCTTGGGCTCGTTCGGGCGTGCTCCCCGCATAAATCGTGCACATTCCGCGGTGCAACCCGCCAGCGTATCCCGCCGCGACCGAGTAGCAGAGTCCACGCCGTTCACGCACCTCCAAGAAAAGGCGACTCGAAGTGCCGCTCCCAAGCACATCGGTGGCCAAGCGAGCGCGAATCGTGTCAGGGTCAACCTCGGTTGGCGCATCAAACGCCATCGCCATGTGCGTCTGATTCGATTCATCTCGCTCGTGTCGCATGCCACCGAGCCGCTCACCGATCGGCGTGGGCGTTGGGCCAACACCGCTCCATCCCTTCAGGAGTCGATCAAGATCACGCGCGAGCGCGTCGGGATCGACTGCGCCCGCGGCGGCAAAGATGGATCCGACGGGTCGAGCGCGCGCTTGCCACGCTTCGCGGAGTTGTGCAATCGTCGCACCACGAATGGCGCCAACCTCGCCATAGCCACTGCGATTGAAAGGCTCGGGCATGTGCCGATTGCGCAGTCGAATGCCCACAAGCTGCTGCGGATCATCCGTCAGCGACTCCAGATTCTGAAGCGCCAGACTCTGGACCGCGGCAAGGGCATCTTCGGGCATCCTCGGCTCTCGAATCATCGATGCGACCAGCCCAAGCGAACTCGACAGTCGATCGCCCAGTGACAAGCCTGAAAACACGATGTGCGACGCGGCAGCCGCGACCGCCCGTTGTTCCCCAACCCGGTCGAGAGCGTCGGAGAGTTGCCGGCTATCGAGGTCGCCTGCGCCGCGTTGAATGAGTTCCGCGAGCATCGCGGAGTGCCCCAATCCCGAGGGTGAATCTGTCGCGTGACCTGCAGGAATCAGCCAGTTTACCGCCACCGTCCTCACGCTCGGCATCGGTTCAACACAGAGCGTCATGCCGCATTCAAGCGTTCTGACCACGATGGATGATTCGGCCTCGGACATCGTGCGAACTGTACAGGCTTAGCGCCACTACAAACCCACCACTCCGCACGCGCCACGCACAAGTCGACCGCGTTGGGCGAATTCGCTTGCGTGCTGCACACTCACAATCGACTCTAGGGTGTCCCACGCACACGGTTGAGCCGGCTCGATAGAGGCGACGAGCGACGCACCTGCTCTATGAAACCGCTCCATATCGCCTTCGACATCGCGCTTCTCGCATCACTCACCGCTGTGGGGTTGGGCACGCTCGGATGGTGGCGCGACCAAGAGGACGCCGCGCTTCGGACCCTCGCGACTGCCGCAGCGGTCCGCACGATTCAGACGCACATCGCGATGGAAGCGACGCTTGGTGGAGATCAGCTGAACTCTGACGGATACCCCGCGTCCATCGATCCTCGCTGGTTCGAGGGCGGGACGCCGATCAATCGACTTGCGCCCGAAGACTCGCCATGGGTTGAACTCGCCTCGCGCGACGAGTGCGACCGTGACCACCCCAAGCAGATGTCCTTTACAGGCGGTCGGCATGCCATGTTCTGGTACAACCCAAAGAAGGGAATCATCCGCGCCCGCGTTCCTGAGCAGGCGAGCGACCTACGCATCAAAGAGGCATACCTCGCCGCCAACGGATTGACTCCCGAGAGCCCCTAAGCCTTGCTCGATCCCTGCGGCGATTCGGGTGTCGACGCTTGCATGGAATCCTCAATCGAGTACATCGCGGGAGGCTGATTTTTCAGCCATTTTGCCGCGCGAATCGCACCAGCGGCAAAGAGATCACGACTCACTGCGTCATGGGTAATGGTGATCCGTTCGAACGGTCCGGCGAGCCGGATCTCGTGCTCGCCGATCGTGTCACCAGCGCGAATCGCATGAATGCGATCGGCCGCAACCGGCATGCCGCCGGCCCCGAGACTTGTTGCGATGGCAAGCGCCGTGCCAGACGGTGCATCCGCCTTACGGTCGTGATGCGTTTCGACAATGTCCACGCTCCAACCGGCACTCACAAGGAGCCGCGCTGCCTCAGCTGCGAGATGCCGTGTCACCGCAACTCCGAGGCTGGTGTTTGCGCAGACCATCACGGCCGCTTGCTTCGCATATGCACGCAGGAGCTCGCGTGAATCCGCGGACAAAGCAGTGGTTCCCACGAGAAGCGCTGCCTTGTGTTGAGCGGCAATGCGAATGGCCCCACGGCAACCCTCATCGCTCGAAAAATCGATGACAACATCGACTGTTCCACCATCATCACGCACAACTTCTTGTCGATCGAAGCATGCGTTGACGACAACCTCTGCGTCTGTTTGGACGAGCGCTTGGATGCGCTGACCCATTCGACCACGCGCGCCAACAATGGCCATGCGACACTGCGTGCCGGAGGTCGTTTTGGAAATTTGCAAAAAGTTTTCTGTCAAGTGACTTTCCTCAATCGTCCGATGTGTGTATAACTCCAAGAGGAGTCAGCTCACCGCTACGCCAGCTGCCTCCACCTCCGACGCAAAGAGCGTAGCGTTTTACAAGGGAGTCTCCCAATGGCTGCAAAGAAGAAGACCGCGAAGAAGGCTGCGAAGAAGACTGCGAAGAAGGCTGCAAAGAAGAAGAAGTAATCTTCCGAGCACTGAACGATTGCCAAAGGTCGCGCGATGCGCGGCCTTTGGCGTTTTTGTATCACGCCTCTTTCTCTTCAACCGCACTGACGCCAAAATCGCCGAAAAACAAGCCTCTCCGGTGATTGTTCCCGAGGGACTTGAGGACTGCCGCAACGCCGCTACGATGCTCCGCCCTTGTACTTGAAGGAACCCTCATGGCGCATGTGATTGCTGAACCTTGCATCGGAACCAAAGACGCATCATGCGTTGATGTCTGCCCAGTCGATTGCATTCATCCAGTGAAGAAGGCGACGGATCACGCCGACGCGCAGCAGCTCTATATCGATCCCGACACCTGCATTGACTGTGGGCTGTGCGTTGATGAATGTCCCGTGCAAGCGATCTTTCCGGCAGATGATTTGCCCCAGGAATGGAAAAAATATATCCAAATCAACCTCGATCACTTCAAGAAGTAGGTCGGTTGAGGGGGGAATGGCTCAGGAGGTTGGAGCCAACGGGTCTAGACGGGAAGTGTCAAGGAACCCAACAAACCACCGCGGCACCCCCATGAGGTGCCGCGGCGCTCTCTCCCGACAGCAGGTGTGCGCCTCGCGGCGTGCTTACGCCGCGTCGCGATCTTCTTCGTCCCAGGACTTTGGCTTCGTGACGGCGGCGGGCGCGTCGGCGCGCTCAAGCCAGTCTTCTACACGCCCCCCAAGGTTCAGTTCCGTTCGCATGGTTTTGCGGTAACCGAGCTTTCGAACGATCTCAAGAACATCCGTCCAACTCGGGAAACTCTTTCCATTGACGCGCTTGAAGGTGTCAATCGCCATTAGGAACATGAACTGCTCTGGTGAAGTTTGACCTTCTTCGGCGTCGCGCACGAAGTCGCTCAGGCGGCGGCCAGGTCCGCGGCGCCGTTCAAGGTTTGTTGAAGAAGTTTCGCCCGCGAGCAAGCGGCGGTCGAGGCCAAGGCGACGATCAACGACCGATCCGCACTGTCCTGATTCAGGTGGCTTGCTTGCTGGAGTTTTCGAGTCTTGGGGCTTCTTCATGTGACGAGTTCCTGTGCCGCTTCGAGAGGCGAGAGGGAAGCGAATCGCCGCGCCGCTACACTGCGACCCTCCTCGCATCGACAAATCACGGGTGCCGATTGACCCGGCTTCGAAAACTCTTCCAAGATTCATGTCTGACACCCCGCAACAGCCCTTTCGCCCCCTCTACGCCGTGTTCGGATGGGTCCTGCCTGGGCTTGGGCAGTGGGCCGCCGGCGCTCGAAAGCGCGGCATCTTGGCTGGCGTGGGTGTGCTGGGTCTCTTCTTCACAGGGCTCCTTGTCGGCGGGCTCGATTGCGTCGACAGCACAGAAGATCGGCTTTGGTATGTGGGCCAAGTTGGCGCGGGCCCGCTCGTGATCGCCGCGGACATCGCGAATAGCTACTACTTGAAGAGCGGCCGCGCTGCGCCACTCATCGATTCCGCCGTTCCTTATGGCACCGCCATGAACCCGGCCGATGTTCCGAAGATCTCAAGCTTCAAAGGACTGGCCCATTCCAACGAATTTGGAACGCTGCTCGTGTTCCTCGCCGGCTTGATGAACATCGTCGTGCTCCTCGATGCTGGAATTCGACAACGCGAACTCCCCACACGACGCTCAGCAGACTTGCGGGGGCAATCATGACCGCGACACTGCTGCCGCTCACCTCCGTCCTCGCATGGACACCGATCTTCGAGCCCGCGCCTGGCGTGGCTCAGTGGTGGTGGGCGCTGTCGATTCCCATGGCCTTCTTCCTCGCGATGGCGTACAAGGCAACGCGGGTGACCGACATCACGGACTTCTGGCGATCCACCATCAAGATGACGCTTCAGATTCTTGCCTCAATGGTGGGCATCGCGGTCGGGTTAGCACTCCTGATTCAAGTGCTGCTGCCCATGCTTCCCGCTGAATGACGCTCGCCAGCGGCGCATGCCAAATCGGAGCGCGGACGAGTAAATCATGGTCAATGGAAGAATGGTCACGAAGATCCCGGCTGGAAGAAAATCCCATTGTGGCGCGGGCCCAGGTCGCACTCCTCGAAGTACTTCACAGGCGTTGGGCAAACTTGTGTCTTGATCATCGATCTCCGCGAAGGGTGGAAAGAGGTCTGTCGGACTTGAGGTCTCGAACTTCCACGCAACCCACGGGACTGGCCAACCGACGGCGAGCGCGCCGATCCGTAGTCGCTCAACAGGTTCAATCGGAGCAGTTGGTTCAGCCCAGTTTGGGAGATCGCCATCGATGAGTTCCTTCGATCGCAACGCGGAACTTGGCTGCAGGTTCACCCACTCCGCGCCAAACACTGAGTCCTGCGAAGCGAACCATTGATAGCCACATCGAATGACACTCGTCACTTGTGCGCCCGAGCCTCGCCACAGTGTGTCCACACGCCACCACGCAAAACCGTACATCGTGAGCAATGCGAGCGAGAGCACGCCAAGCTGAATTCCCATTCGCCCGAAGAACAACGCGAGGCATCCTCGTTCGCGACTCAAGATCCGCTCCGGCCCACGCGTTTCACGCCGCCGCCCGGCTTTTCGCCCTTCGCAATCTTGGACGACGCCTTCGTCCCACGCCAACGCTTGGACGCAAACCGCTCGGCGCTTCGCGGCGGTTTCGCGGCCTTCGCCTCATCAAGCGTTGCCTTTGCTTCCCGCTCAGCGCGAGCGCTGTAACGCGCAGACTTTTCAAGGTCGACCTTACGCGCAAACTTCTCGAGCATCGGAAGCTTGCGCGCCGTCACTGTGGGATGCGCAAGCGCGATGATGCGATCCCACGCCTCGATGTCATGCGGAGCAATGAAGGTAATACTTGCGGCATCACTCGCCTCGGTTGCATTCGTCAACTGCGAGCCGTGACCGGCGCGCCCCACGCGGTGCAGCCACTCTTGCGGTTCCGTCGGGACATCGTAATTGACGACTGTCTTCAGCCTTGGAATATGAAGACCCCGCGCGGCCACATCGGTGGCAACGAGCACCCGTGATTTTCCGGTCGCGAAGGAGTCAAGCGATTTCTGTCGTTGCAGCGTGGAGCGCTCGCCATGAAACTCAGCAGTCTCCACGCCGTGCCGACGCAACGCGCCAACGACCCAGCCGACCCGTCGGCGTGTTCGACAATAAACGACGAACGCACTCATCCCTTCCTCCACCGCAAGGTGAAGCAAGAGTGCAGTCTTGAGCTCGTCGCCCACAAGGTATCGACTGTGCGCAAGGTGCGCCGCTGCCGCGTTGCGCTCCCCCGCCTCGATGCGCGCGTGCTCGCGCAACATGCGCGCGGCGAGTGATTCCACTTCGCGAGGAAGCGTCGCGGAGAGAAGTAGTTTCTGACGCGCGGGCGGCATACGCTCAAGCAGCCACTCGACTTGCGGAAGAAATCCCATGTCAAGCATTCGGTCCGCTTCATCAACAACGATGCACTTCACAAACGCAAGCGAGAGCGCGCCGAGGTCGAGGAGTTCTCGTATGCGGCCTGGGGTGCCAACCACAATGTCCACGCCGCTCTGCACCGCGTCGCGCTGCGGTGCGAGCGCAACCTTGCCGAAGACGCTCACCACGCGAAGCAGGGATCCTTTGACGAGTTCCTGAATCTCTTTGCCAACCTGCTGGGCAAGTTCACGCGTCGGCACGACGACGATGGCCCGCAAGCGCTGGCTCAGCTCCGGCCTTCGACGCACACGCTCAACCGGCTTGTCGCGCAAGAGCACATCGGCGACCGCGATTCCATAGGCTAGTGTTTTTCCAGTTCCGGTCGGCGCGAGACCAATCGCGTCCGTCCCGGATTTCGCGACCGGAATGAACTTGGATTGGATCTCGGTCGGCTGGTGGTATCCGAGTCGATCAATTCCACGACGAATCAGCGGATGGAGATCGATGCCCTCGAAGCCGCCTTGTGCGGCAACTGTGGAACTTGGTTTGGGGATGGAACGCGAGGACGCGGGCTTGTCAGACTTCACAGTCAGAGCGTATCCGCATCAGCGGAACCATCGTCGCGACCCCAAACACAACGGCACGCTGGGGAAGCGAGATCCGTGCCAATTGCACAAAAAGGGCGATGCGTTGCCGCGCAGGCGTGAAAGCGCCCTACGCAGGATTGACTGCGCGGGGCGCTTGCGCGATCCAAGCTTTTTGCGAGCACCGACAAGATCCGAGTCGATCGGTGCTGCACTTCGTCTCTCACCCTGACTCGCACGACCTGCGGTGCCGATCTGCCGCAGCGCACGCCCCTAGGAAAGGCCCAACACAGCAAGGACTGCTGCGCATAGTTCATGCGTAAAGCGCACACTGACGAATCACGATATGAAGGATTTTTGTGATAATTTCTCGCACTTCCAATGCATCGCGCGTTCATGCCCTCGGCTCGGATTCGCGACGATTGCGACTGCCGATTGGAACTGGCATCCGTGCTAAAGACTGATTGGGCCATCTCTTACGCGGCGATGCCTCGGGAGAGATTTCGCTTCCGAGCGCGGCGAGAGACTCTGGTCTCCATTCTGAAGGAGAGCGCTCGACATTCATACGCGTACCGTCGCGCGAGTCGGTTTCGCACCGCGCGCATCCCCGCGACCGTCATCGAGTTCTGCTGGAACGCCGCAAACAGTGCAAAGTCCAGGATCGCCGACCGTACCCAATCAACATCCTGTCGGAATCCAGAGACTGAGACTACTCCGGTCGCGTCGATGAACCGGCGCAAACGGCGCCTCGTGATGTCAATGGTCTGGCAACTTCCAAAGTGAATGATGCGCCCTTCACAGCGACCTTCAAGCAGTTTCTCCAACTCGTCAAGCGTGAGGTGCGCATCCCGACGGCGCTGGTCGCCGAAGTGCAATTCACCGCTCAGACCGTGGAATGCCATGTACAGGATCGGATGATCATCTTGCGCTCGTTGCGCCCATTTGGTGAGGTAATACCGCATCGAATCGCGCGTCGCGACATTCCGGTGAATGAAGGGAACACCGAGAGGGCAGCTCCGCAAGAGTTCGAGCATCGGGTGCACCGATAGCGCGGTCTTCACATCCGCCCAATCCGTTTCGAGACAGAAAACTCCACGGGTTGGCGCGGTAGCGTGTGGAAGCGTGTAGTCGCAGTCAAGCATGGCAGCCTCGGCTTTGGGTGTCCTCCCCGAACATAAACAATGCGTTGCAGAGCAGCGATTGTTGCCCCATTTCGGCAGGAAATCACGAATCCCATCCAAAGTTCGCGCGGGTGCTCCAAGGTCCAATTGCGTCCCGTAATGGCAGCCGTCCGGAGGCACAAATGACGGCGCGGTCAAGCCCATAACTCGGCTCGCCTCCCGCACCCAAAGATTGGCCCCGCCACCTTCGTAAGTGCGCTTTGGGATTACCACGAGAACTAGGTTGCGCTCGCGTCAAATCCGCACGAAACTTCCCGTATCGCTCGGGTCGCCCAACCACCCACTTCTCTGGCGCCCGATTCTCAGACCGATGCACTCAGATCGTGTGCGTCGCTTGCTTGAATCGACGGAAACACTCCTATGGCACTTCTCCCTCCACCGCGTCGAAATGCAATCGTCGAAGGATCTCGTGCATTCACCATCGTCGAGTTGCTCGTCGTGGTTTCGATCATCGCGCTCCTTATCGCTCTACTCCTTCCTGCCATTCAAAAGGGGCGCGACAAGGCCCTGATCATGCAGTCGGTTTCGAACTTGAAGAACCTCGCCACCGCGAATGAAACCTACTCGGGCGATTGGGCTGATCGACAGTTCACTGTCACGCCTGACGACGCTGGACTGGTGACGAGTTGTACGCAGTACCTCGCGCAGATTGCCTGCCCGCCACAACAGATTCTTGGCTGGGATGGCGGATCGATCTGGGCGTACTTCATTGGAAACACCGGAAAATGCGCGCAATATGGCTGGCCTGAGGCGTGTTACAACTGGATTGTCTTCACTCCATTTCAATTCGGAACCGCGGGAAATCCAGGTGGCGGAACTGGCTTCGGCTCCTTCCGCATTCCTGGCGTGAAGTCATTCCACTCGTATGTCGGTGGTCGGTTCTACGATCCAACCTTCTATGCGCCCAAGGATGTCGTGCCGCTCAACAACATCGAAAAGTACTTCCAGAGCGCGAGTGAGTTTTCCTACGACGGAACGAACTACGAAGACAGTTCGTACTGCTTCTCGCCGGCGGCGATGTACGACCCGCGTGTTTTTGGCGCTGGGCTTTCGAACTCGCCCGCAATGAGCGCGCCCGATTGGCAGAACCCCGCAAGCGGAACACTTCCCGCTGCGTACAAATCGCCGTCCGTCGCTCGCTGCAAATACCCCTCGCTGAAGACCCGAATGATCGAACACAACTGGCTTCAGAACACGCCCGATGTGTTGATCAATCCAGGCTTCGGTGGTGGCAAGACTCCGTGGTTCTTCAACCATGGCTACAACAGCGCCCCCGCTTGCATGTTTTTCGACGGTCATATCGAACTCGTTCAGTGCCAGCGCGCACAACAAGCAGAGCAACGCGCAGGCAAGCTCTGGTCGCGACTGACCCCCCTCGGAGCCGGTGGATTCTACGGCGGGCAGTCCTACGACTTCCTCGTCGACACTAGTTTTCATATCCTCACCCGCTTCGGCATCGAGGGACGCGATGTCCTCGGCGCGGAAGGATGATCGTGGTTTGACACAAGTCTCTTTGCGGTCATAGGTTCAGATCTGTTTCCAAACCCCCGATGCGTCGCGCAGTGGGGGATGTTCGGGCGGCTAGCTCCGGAACAGACTGGCCGGAAGATTCTCCAACTTCAGGCCGAAACCGGAACCTTTTCCTCGCAACCACCGCATGTCAAGGTAGACTTTGCTCGGCGGAAGCAGCCACACGGTTTGTGCGGCTCAAAAACCTAGCGAGGCTCCGCTCCACGTCTTGCCTCGCTCACATCCCAAGGAACGATGCGTTCTTTCTGAAACCGCGATAGTGTGCGCAGTTCAGCATCCGCAACCAGATCCGTTCCGACGCGGCTCACGCCGCAGAAAGGTCACACATGACCAGTTCTGTTTCCTCCAAGCGCCCGCAGGGGCTCGGCACACGCGGGGGCTTCACAATCGTCGAGCTCCTCGTCGTCGTGTCGATCATCGCGTTGCTCATCGCGCTCCTCCTTCCTGCCATTCAGAAGGGCCGCGACAAGGCGCTCATCATGCAGTCCATCTCGAACCTGAAAAACCTCGCGACTGCCTGCGAGACCTACGCGGGCGATTGGGCGGACCGACAATTCACGGCATGCCCCGACGACTATGGTGCGGTCGGTGGAAACTGCGGCACATTCCAAGGCACGATCGCTTGCCCACCGCAGCAGTTGCTCGGTTGGGATGTCAGCGGTGCAATGTGGGGCTACTTCACGGGTAATCAGGGCAAGTGCGCGTCCATGGGTTACCCAGGAAACTGCGGTAACTTCATCGTGCTCACTCCGATGCAAATCAGCCCTGCAGATCCGTATGGCGCGTACCGCTGCCCGAACACGAAGGCATTCCATGACTATGTTGGCGGTCGCTTCTACGACCCAACCTTCTATGCGCCCAAGGATGTCGTTCCCTACGCCAACATCGAAAAGTACTTCCAGAGCGCGGCTGAGTTCACCTACGACCAGGCGAACTATGAGGACAGCTCTTACTGCTTCTCACCCGCTGCGATGTACGACCCACGCGTGTTCGGTGCTGGACTGTCGACTTCCCCCGCCCTTACTGCACCGGATTATGCGAGTCCCAACACAAACCTGCCTGCGAGCTACCGCTGCCCAACCGTCGCTCGCTGCAAGTATCCCACGCTCAAGACACGCATGATTGAGCACAGCTGGCTGCAGAACACCCCTGATGTCCTCGTCAATCCTGGGTTTAGCGGCGGTACGACACCATGGTTCTTCAACCAGGGCTACAACAGCGCTCCTGGTTGCATGTTCTTCGATGGCCACATCGAACTCGTCCAGTGCCAACGAGCACAGCAGGCTGAACAACGCGCAGGTAAGCTCTGGTCGCGCCTGACGCCATTCGGTACCAACGGGTACTACGGCGCGCAGTCCTACGACTTCCTCGTCGACACCAGCTTCCACATCCTCACCCGCTTCGGCATCGAGGGCCGTGATGTCCTCGGAGCAGAAGGTTGATCGAAGCCTAGCCCGAAGTTTCGAGTTCCTTTGATTTCATCCACAAGGCCCGCGACACTAGTCGCGGGCCTTGTGCGTTTCGAGGTCGCCGTGCTCGGCATGGCCGGGCGAAAAGTCCCGGCGCCTGCACTCCATCCACGACGACGAGTCAAACACGCAGTCAAAACTCGCTACAGTCCACCGCAGCATGGATGCTCATCGACACACGATCGCTCTTGACGGCAGTGACGCAACGACAGGCGCGAGTTCGCGCACGACAACGCGAGTAGATCGAGCCACGCCGGAAACACCTTGTTTTCCCATAGAAACTGTCACACCCGTTTTCCGACTCGTTGGCGCGAAAATCAGCGTTGGCCTCATTCCTGATCCGGCTGGAAACTTTGTGCTACCCGCAATCTCGCTGAGCGATCGCGATGACCCGAAGTGCGCCGCGGAAAAATCAGCGCAGCAAGTCGTCTCGATGAAGGAGATCGTGCGCATCAAACACGCGGGCGTTTCGATGCGTGACGATCGCGTCCCGTCCTTGCGATCCCTCGCGGTGGTGAGTTTCGCCGTCGCCAAACCACAGGTTGGCGAATCGCCGCGCTCGGGCAGCGGCGTCTACTTCCCGCTCGAGCAACTGCCGCCCCTCACCGATAGCGATCGCCAACTCCTCGGCATCGCCTTCACCGCCTTCCTCGACGAAGTACTCGGCGACGCCGTCACGCGTCGACTCTTGCCACGCGGCATTCTGCATCGCAAGACGGACGGCTTTGACGGGCGGTCTCCACTCGCAAGCCGCATCGGCGTGACTCGCGCCGACACCCCTGCACCCATGCTCTTTGGCATGCTTCCCGATCCGTTTCCCATGTCTTCCCTCCGAATGCTGTACGAGCACATTCTGGGAGTCCCGCTCGATCGCGGAAATTTCCGCCGGCAGTTCCTCGAGGTCATCGACCTCGGCACTTTGGTCGCACTCCCGATCTTCCAACGCGGAGTTCCACATCGAGCCGGTCAACTCTTCACCTTCGATCACCGTGGCTGGGAGCGATGGTCGCACGAAGGCGGAGAGCGGGTTGCGGTGCCCGACTCCGAGCCGGCTCCGGCCTGATTCGATCTTGCCCCCAGAGCGCTATGCCGTTTCGGGATCCCAATGTCGGCTTCGGAATTGGGGCGATTCTGGCTCCCGCAGGCATCATCGCCATGATGCTTCGCCAACCGAAGGGACCGCTTCGGCTGCTCGTTGAGGCTGGCGCCACAACACCCGATGGCGCCCGAAAGTTGAACTCCATTGGCATCCCGAGAGAAGCTCTCGTAGAACGAGCGATCACGAGCGGAGTGATCGTGAAAGAGGTCGACGGGCGCTGCTGGCTCAACCAAGCGCGACTTCGCCAACGCCGCCTCCGCGCGGCGGCGCTCGGCGGTGGAGGAGCATTCGTGGTGATCGTCACACTGTGGGCGCTTGTCCACTTCACAACAGCCGCGCCGAGGTAGCGTCGCGCTGTACGCTGCGTGCATGGCGAAACATCTCGTGCTTGTGCGGCACGCCGAAACTGAATGGAGCTTGTCGGGACAACATACCGGTCGCACGGATCTCCCACTTCTTGCGACTGGGGAAGCGAAGGCACTCGGTGCGCGCGAACTCGTGCTCAGGCATGCTTCGCAATTCGAACTCGTGTTGACAAGCCCACTGCAACGCGCCGTTCGAACCTGCGAGCTCATGGGATTCCTTGGTCAAGCGGAGCACATGGACGACCTGCTTGAGTGGAACTACGGCGAGTACGAGGGGCTCACAACGAAGCAGATTCACGAGCGCGATCCTGCGTGGTCGCTCTTTCAAGATGGGTGCCCCAACGGCGAAAATGCAGAAGAAGTCTCGGTTCGGGTCCGGCGCGTGATCGATCGGTGCCAAAAAATCGATGGCGACGCACTGATCTTTGCGCATGGGCACGTCCTCCGCGTACTTGCTGCGGTTTGGTTGCGTCTTGCGTCGGAGGACGGCGAACACTTTGCGCTCTCGACCTCGAGCGTGTCCATTCTGGGCTTCGAGCACGACAACCGAGTCGTTCGACAATGGAACGCGTGCGCGGCGAGTGTTTGAACGGTCCCGCCATCCACTACCCTTCCGGTGATGACGACAGCACCATCGATTCGCCTCGCCCGGCACACAGCCAATCCGGGGATCCTTACGCTCGAACTCAATCGGGCTGAATCTCGCAATGCGCTTTCTCTTGAGGTCATCTCAGAAGTTGAATCGGCGCTTGCAGCGATCGCTACAGACGCATCCGTGCGTGTGCTGATTCTCGCCGGCGCTGGAAAAAGTTTTTGCGCCGGCATGGATCTCCGAGCGGTTGCAGATGACCCGATCGTGATGGGCGACATGCTGCGCGCGCTTGGCCGCGTCACGCTGAAGATACGAAAACTTCCGATTCCAACGATTGCGAAGGTGCAAGGCGCCGCAATCGGCGGAGGATGTGGACTCATGGTCGTGTGCGACTTTGCGATCCTGCACGATGCCGCCAAAGTTGGCTATCCCGAAGTCGATCTCGGAATCTGCCCTGCCGTTGTTGCGCCGTGGCTGGTGAAAAAGATCGGCGCCGGACCGGCGCGCGCAATGCTGCTTGCAGGCGGCACCATGTCAGGCGAAGAAGGGTTCCGGCGCGGACTTGCGACGCACTTGTCGACGCTTGAAGAGCTCGACGCGAAGTGCGATGCACTTGCCGCGCAACTCGCGAAAGGCGGTCCCAATGCCATGGCCGCGACCAAGCATTGGCTCGCGCAACTCGATGGCTCGAATGACGATGCTGTCATTCTCGAAGGCGCGGAGATCAGCGCTCGTCTCATCTCCGGCGCTGAGGCACAGGCTCGTTTGAAGTCGGTTTGGAAGGCTCGTGCGTGAAAGGGATTTTTCTGTCTCCCTGACGAAAGTCAGAGTTGCAACGACTTGAGCTAACATCCCAGCATGCAGAAATCAATCATTGAATTTCTTGGAACCTTCTTCCTCGCGTTCGTCGTCGCCATCGCAGTCGGAGGCGGCATCGCGAGCAACCTCGCGCCGTTTGCGGTCTTTGCAGCACTCGCCGCGGCCATCTACTTCGGTGGGCATATCTCCGGTGGCGCATACAACCCCGCCGTCGCAACGGCGCTGTGGATGCGCAAGACACTCACGCCTCAAGGGCTCGCCTCCTATTGGTTCGCACAGATCATCGCGGGTGTCGTCGCGGGCTTGGCCGCGAAATCGATGCCTGCGCTGGACTTTCCGAAAGACGCATTCGCGCCCGACATGCGAAGCGCGGTGATGGTGGAATTCATCTTCACGCTCTTCCTCTGCTTCACCGTGTTGCAAGTCGCCACTGCCAAGGCGACGAAGGGAAACAGTTTCTACGGCGCGGCGATTGCGCTCGTGGTCCTCGCGGGCGCACTTTCCGTTGGCTCCGTGAGTGGTGGAGCGTTCAACCCAGCCGTCGGCGGCGCGTTGCTCACCGCCGGCTACCTCGATGCGACGACCTTCTTTGTGTATGCCGGCGCGCAGCTTGCAGCCGCGATTGTCGCGGGCGGCTTGTTCAAGTTCACGAATCCCGACGAGTGCCGCGCTGACTGCGGTTGCTCGGCGAATGAATTCTGAGTCGTGAGATTCTGAAAGTTCTCCTATGTTGCCTGTCGAAGTTCGCGATGGCGTTCATGTCCTGTCGCTACAGCCGAACCCCGAAAAACTTCGGGGCGGCGTGGTGGTCTTGGATAGTTGGCTGATCAGTGAGATCTACGCAACGCTCGCAAGCATTGCGCAGGCAAAGCCGCGCGGCTTCGTCCTCGCAAGCGCTTCCACGCGCGTCTTTGTCGCCGGTGCGGACCTCGCCGAAATCGATGCACTTGATGATTCGCAACTGCACGCCTACCTCAAAGCGGGCGCTGAGGCGTTTTCGATGATCCCGCTCCTCGGATGCCCGAGCGTCGCAGCAATTCATGGCGCCGCGCTTGGCGGAGGACTCGAAATCGCGATGCACTGCGATGCCCTTGTGGCATCAATTCCAGCCGAGGGCGGAAAGCCGTGGCAGATCGGGTTGCCTGAAGCTGGACTATGCATCTGCCCAGGGTGGGGTGGAACACAAATGCTTCCGGCGCGCGTCGATCCCCTACTCGCGATTCAGAGGACGGCCACTGGTGCGACATGGTCGTGTGTCGAGGTACCGGCAGGATTGTTCGCAGCAACGGCGACGCCTGGAAGCGGCGCGGAGGGCGCTGTCGCCACTGCCATCGATTGGATCACTTCGCAGCACGCATCGCGCAATGACTTTCCTGCGACGCACGCCGCGCGCAGCGCGCTCGCTCCGCGCGATGCTGGTCACGTTACGCGGGTTTGCGACTCGCTTTCCCAAAGCGTTGGCGCCACCAAGCATGGCGCAGCTTGCCTTGATGCCGTCCGGACAGGCGTTGCACATGGATGGGACGCTGCGCTTGAATGTGAACGATCGCATCTCGTTCAGCTGCGCCACACGCCCGAAGCTCGCGCCAAGCTCGATAGCTTCTTGAAGCGCTGACGCTCGTCGGGCGACGCGCGTCTGTCAATCTCTACCGAGCATGTCGCTATGCATGCGATGGCTTGCGATTATCAATGGCTCGGCGCACTCGCACGCTCGCTGTTCAGCCATTTCGAGTTCCAAATCACCGGATCCACTCGCTCTATCCGCCCGCGACCGACCTATGATGAGCGCTTCCCTTGGGAGCGCCCCCTTCCGAGAACGCAGAGTTGTTCATCGCCCGATTTTCACCCAAGCTCGAGCTACACATGTCGAAACCAGATCTCGCCAAGGACCTCAAAAATGTCTCCGCGCAAGACCGCAAGCAGATTGCACAAGCGCAGGAGATGCTCGGCCCCGATCCCTTGACGATGGGAGTCGTCAAGAGTTACTTCTGGGGCAACTTCCGCGAGAACATGCTTTTCCCCTACCCGACGACCCTCGCGGAAGAAACGGCGCGCTGCGACCAATTGCTTGCCGCGCTCGATGAGTATCTCCGCAACGAACATCCCGCAATCGAAATCGATCAGAAGCAAGAGATCCCCCACTCAGTGATTGATCGCCTCTTCAAGCTCGGGGTGTTGGGGATGACGATTCCAAGGGAGTTTGGTGGTTTGGGCTTGGGCATCACGAGTTACAACCGCGTGCTTGACCGCATTGGGCGCACCTGCGGATCGACGGCGGTCCTTGTCTCGGCCCATCAGTCGATCGGCTGCAAAGCGCTCATGTTGTTCGGAAACGAACTGCAGAAAAAGGAGTACCTCCCTCGGATGGCGACCGACACGCTCAGCGCGTTCTGTCTGTCCGAACCCAATGTCGGTTGTGATGCAGGTGGTCAAGAGACCCGTTGCGAGTTGAGCCCGTGTGGCAACTTCTACATCATCAACGGCGAAAAGAAATGGGCAACCTCGGGTGCGCTATGCGGCCTCTTTACGGTGATGGCAAAACAAAAGATCACCGATCCCAAGACGGGCAAGAGTAAGGACGCTGTGACGGCACTCATCTGTACCCCCGATGTGGAGGGCGTGGACATTTTCAGCCGCAACCGATCGAAGTGCGGCATCCGCGGCACCTGGCAAGCGCGCATTCGATTCACGAATGTGAAGGTGCCGAAGGCGAACCTCCTCCACAAGGAAGGAAAGGGATTGCATGTCGCCTTGAGTTGCCTGAACTACGGTCGGTGCACACTCTCGGCGGGCATGCTCGGCGCGGCGCGCGCAAGTACCGAGCAAGCAACGAAGTGGGCGCAATACCGCTACCAGTTTGAGCGACCCCTCGCCGAGTTTGACCTCGTCAAGGAAAAACTCGCGCGCATGGCGTCGTACACCTACGCGATGGACGCCGTGCTCTACATGACCACTGGCTTCCTCGACCGACACGACGAAGACATCATGCTCGAAACGGCCATCTGTAAGATTTTCTGCAGTGAGTTTGGCTACCGCACGGTCAATGACGCGATCCAGATTATGGGTGGCGAAAGCTACATGACGGAGAATCATGTCGAGCGCATGTGGCGCGACTCACGCATCAACACGATCGTCGAGGGCGCCAACGAAGTCATGCATTCCTTCGTCTTCGCGTACGGCGCGAAGCAACTCGGCGAGTATCTGATCAAGGTCAAGCAATCGCCGTGGAGGCATCCATTGACCGCGATGCAAGTTGGCCTAGAACTCTTCCTCGGTGTGCGTCGCCGCGCGCCAGTCTCAAGCCGCGTCCACCCCAGACTTCGACAACTTACGGACGAGATGCTCGTTCGCATTCAGGAACACTCCCATCAGGTCAAGTTGGCCTTCAAGGAGCATGAAGAGCGACTCATTACCGAGCAGACGATCCAAGCACGGCTCTCGATGGCGGCGCTATGGATTCACGCTTCGCTCTGCGCAATCTCCAAGTTGGATGCGCGCATCCGAGCCGGCCTCGACGGCAGTGAGCTAGAGCACGAGTACACCCTCGTTGAGCACTTTGTCCGCCTCGCGCAAGCCGGAATCGCAGACGAGCAACGCGCCCTCACAGTGCACACGGATGTGACGATGAAGAGGGCCGCGGCCTCGCAACTGCGTTTCGCAGCTACGCTTCCGAATGCGGACTACTCTATTCCGGAGCGCACGATGGATCTGCCGGCTCGGGGGACGGGTCAACATGCAGACCAGTCGGCGATTCCGCAGTTCGGCTCCGGATCGGCGTTCAGCGGACCCCTAGTCGGCTCTAAGCGCTGATTTTTCGCGCTCGAAGGTCAGAATTTTTTCCTCCAGTCGCCTATCGTTCGCCTCTTCGTTCTCCCGCTCTCCCACACTCCCATTTCTAGATCAGGAAGCACCGCGCCCATGAAGGTTCTCGAGCAGATGCAGTCTTATGGCCACGAGCGAGTCGCATTTCACCATGATGCGAAGACTGGCCTCAAGGCCATCATCGCGATCCACTCGACCGTTCTCGGGAACGCGCTCGGTGGCACACGCCGTTGGGCCTACGCGAGCGAGACGGATGCACTGCACGATGTGCTTCGCCTCTCTGAGGGCATGACCTATAAGGCGGCCGCGAGTGGGTTGCCTATGGGCGGCGCGAAGAGCATCATCATTCTTCCAAGCGCGTCGCAACAGCCCACGGAGGCGGAAGCCCGCGCGATGGGTCGTTTCGTTGACACCTTTGCTGGCAAGTACATCGCCGCTGAAGATGTCGGCGTGAGCCCACAGTTCTGCGATTGGATGGCGATGGAGTCGAAGCATGTGATGGGTGGAAACACGGTGAGTCATGGAGGCGATCCGTCGCCCTACACCTCACTCGGCTGCTTCAACTCGATGAAGGCGTGCCTGAAGCACATCGGCAAGCCCGTCGACTTCAAGAACATCTCGGTTGCCATCCAAGGAGTTGGCGCAACCGGATATCGACTCGCGAAACTGCTGCGCGAGGCTGGTGCGATGGTCTATGTCACCGATGTCCATGTCCCAACCGTGAAACGCGCCGTCGAGGAACTCGGCTGCGTGGCACTCGGCAATGATCGAAACCTCTTCGAGGAGAAGGTCGACATCGTGGCACCCTGCGCGCTCGGCGGCGTGCTTGATGAGAAGACAATTGCACAACTCAATTGCTCCATTGTCTGTGGTACGGCGAACAATCAACTCGCGAATGTCTCGCGCGACGGCGACGCGATCGCCAAGCGCGGCATTCTCTACTCGCCTGACTTCATCGCGAACGCAGGCGGATTGATCCGACTCGCGGGACTGTACTTGGGCATGTCGGAGGCGACGATTGACGCGAAGATCGAAGAGATCGAAGCGACGACGCACGCGGTGCTGCACGAGGCCGGCCACGGATCCACTGGCGCGGCAGCAGTCGCGTTTGCCAAGCGCAAGATCGCGACTGGCGCGGCGAAGCCGCAACTCCAAGTTGCGGGCTGCGGCTCTGGATGCGGTTGCCACTGAGACCGCACGAATACTCGATGGCTGAAGCAAGGGCGAGCACTACGTGCTCGCCCTTGTGCTTTCATGGATGACCATCCGCGTCCAGCCGCTCGCGCAACCGAGGGAACGGCCTCGTGCTCGTGTGCTGGCATTCGGTGCTTGTGAAAGATTGCACATGCATGGACCATGCACGAAAAACTGCGGGAATCCGCAAGAAATCCGACAAATCCCATCCCGATCTCAATTCCATGTGCCAATCTAGCTCGTGGGCCTCTCTGTCCCGAGGTCACACGGATGAGACACAACGTATTCAAGGAGCCTCCGATGCACCGCTTGCTTCTTTCCCTCCGATGGATCCTGATGACAGCGGCATGGTTGCACGCCCAACCGCTCTTTGCGGACACAGCGCATCCAAGCGTGCGTCAACTTGCCATGGACTCGAAGTCCATCGTGGTCGGAACGGTTGTCAACTCGAAGTGCGTGTTGAACGAAAAGGGCGTCATCGTCACCAAGACACAGATCAAAGTGCTGCACAGCGTGACGCGCCCGCGTTCGGTTGGAAGCGTGATCGAAGTGACCCAGCTCGGCGGTGAACTCGATGGGAAGTCATTCGATGTCTCCGAGCACACGCGATTTGACATTGGCGCAACCTACCTGCTGTTCCTCGAAGATCCATCGCGCGCCGTGATTCCAGCAACGCTCGGCGGGGTGCATGGATGCATGAGAATCGTGCGGGGCGATGATGGAGTTTCCTATCCGGTCATGAGTGGATATCGCCCCGTGACGGGTGTTCAAGGTGGACGATTTGACTACGCCCGTCGCGCGACTAGTCTTGTGAACGGTGTCGCGACACTCGCAGCAGCAGAACCATCCCGCGCGGTGCCGAATGCTGGAGTCCCCGGCAACGACATCGTCACCGCGATCGACACCAACATTTCAAGCGCCAAAACCCTGGAAGAAGTCCTCGCCTGTATCTACGCAGAGCGCGGGGAACAAGCGGGTACATCACCTGTCCTTCGCGGCCTCCAAATGCTCCCCGTTTTCGAGTCTAACGGGCTCACCCTCTGTGTGTGCGGGGAACACGAACTGTTTCTGGTGTATGAGCAAGTCCCTGCCGCGTGGGTCTCGCATGCCCACAACGAGTTGGCGATGGGGCGCTACAACCTCTACTTTGACGTGCATCGCTATACCGCCGACGATGGATCGTGGAACTCGCCAAACTTCGAGGACGAGTTCTGTGGGTTTACAAGCAGCGCAGATCTCACGGAGGTCTACGGTGCTGAGTTTGCCTGGGGGACTAGCACGCTCGCGATGAATGTGGCGTGGAGTATCTTCGATTGCGGCGAGATCTGGGAGAATGACATCCACTTCAATCCTGCATTTCGATGGACCTACGCGCTTGATGATGTCGTTGAGTCTGGTGGTTCGTATCTGTACGCAAGCACCGTCATGCACGAGTTGGGGCATTCGCATGGCCTAGAGGCCGGGACGTGCGACGAAGACTACTCTTTCGATCGCCCGAGTGTCATGTGCGCAGGATCCCGCAGGATCGTGGAAGATGGGAAGGGGCTGCACCGTCGAGATGCATTGATGTTGCGTCTGAACTACGCAGATCAAGGCTCGAAGGGGTTGCTCATGGACATGGGTGTTGAGTCTTGGTGGATGGATGGGTCGATCCGGAACTCGACGCTCTCCCCCACGACTATCGCCGGGGGTCAGATCCTGACACTCAGCAATGTATTCGTGGAGAACATGTCAACCGCAGACGTCAGCAATGTTCGGCTGCGTGTGTACCTTTCCAAGAATACGACGATTTCAAATGAGGACATTCTGCTAGGCACGTCGGATTACTTTGGGACCTTCCCGCACAACTCGGATTGGCGGGGAAACCTCACACGCACGATCCCGCCAACAGTTGAGAATGGTGTGTACTTTGTCGGCGTAGTCGTGTCGTCCGATGAGCCAGATTACGGTTGGTGGGATGATTACATGCCAAACAACCGAACCTACTTTTCAACACCGATTACGGTGTTGCATCCCACCTCTGAGCTTCCCGGTGACAACGTCCCATTCCACCTCAGTCTCGGGCCACAGCTGAGTACTCGGTTCTTTGCAGACACGACTCGTGCAGATCTTGATCCGGCGCCACCGAGCTGCGCGAACGCGGGAGCAATGAGTTCAAGTATTTTTCTCGACTTCATTGCGCCGGAGGATGGGACCCTCGAAATCGCGCGTGAGCCAAGTGACGCGAATGGTCTGGTTGACGCGCCGGATGTGGTGGCTATCTACGCCATGAACGCTCAAGGGATACCCCCAACCCTTCTTCATGTAGGTTGCTCAACCGATACGAATGTGATCCTGATCCGCGCGATTGCTGGAACCAACTACTTGATTCGCATCGGTGGTACTGAACTTGGAGGAGTGTCATCCTGGTATCGAATTGCCATCAATCCCACGCGCCCCTTTGGCAGTGTCCCTGAACTCGCGAGTCCTTGGACCTCTGCTCAGCCGGAAAACAACCTGAACATGCTCGCGACCACGATGTCACTGCCATGTGCGCAGAGCACGAGTTATGGCAAGTGGTTTGAGTACGTCGCACCCGTGAACGGCACGGTCTACGCGTCAACCTGTCGGCCGAACACGGACTTTCTGCACTCGCTGTCCATTCACTCGGTCGGCCCCAATATGACGACACTGGATTGCGGCATATCCGGTGATTTCTGCGGGAATCCTGCCGGCGCGAACGCGAGCGCGACTGTGACCGCAGGACAACGAATTCTTCTCCGAGTCGCAAGTACCACGCAAGCACGCGGCAACTTTGAACTTCACATCAAGTTCACCCCACAAGACGACAATGCGGGTGGCTGCGCGCAGATGGCCACCGTTCCTCCTGGCGTCTATCACCTCACAACCGTCGGCGCGAATAGAGATGTTGTTCCAACCTGCACGGGATTTTCGGGCGGGGAACGCGCTACTTGGCTGCGCGTCGTGCCAAGCGTCACAGGCAAACTCATCGCGACGACCTGCGCTGACTTCGGTGGTGAAACCCAAGACGAGCCGCGCATCTCGATCTACCAAGGCACCTGCTCTTCACTCGTGCCGGTTTCATGCGACAACTTCGAATGCTCGTCTGCGGGCGCGATAGCAAATGTCACCGCGAATACTGCCTACGCGATTCGATTTAGCGGTGGATCCGGTCCTGGGCTGCCCGGCGCAACGGCCAGTGGCAAGCTCGCGATCCTCGTCGAGCGGTTCTGCATGGGCGACTTCGACAATGATGGGTTCGTCCTCGCGTCGGATCTCGCGGTCGTCCTGAACGCGTGGGGCGAAACCGCGTCGGTCGCCGATCTCAACGGCGACGAAATCGTAGACGGCTCCGACCTTGCGATTCTTCTCGATGCGTGGGGGCCGTGCGAGTAGCTCCGGAGCGCCTCAACCAACCTGAGTCTCACGCGCCGCTTGATCGCGCCAATGCTGCTCGTAATGGAGAGGCTCGGTAGAGTTCCTCGTCATGACCCTTTCGCGTGGTACGAACGCTCGCTGCTCATGGTGCGGCACAGATCCGATCTATGTCGCATATCAC
>SXGS01398908.1_pt1 | contig 46129 bp, 62 predicted proteins | sample 3174681 | NCBI WGS metagenome assembly SXGS01 (sample SAMN11356861, study PRJNA531348) | freshwater metagenome | isolation source: freshwater sample F1-80 | place: China: Fuxian Lake, Yuxi | collected 2017-12-25
AAATTCTGGATTTGGAAAGGGCGATATGCGAAAAATCATAGAAGCAGTTCGGCACTATCAAAAAGAGCTCATAGAAAAATGGAATGAATACCATGGCAAAAACTAAGATTAAGTATGGGAAAAATGATGTCCTACCTTCTGGGGCATTTGATCCTAAAAAATCTAAAGTGAAAATTTCCCTCCTTTTAGATGGGGATCTCTTGGAAGCCTACAAAGTAGCGGCAGCTTCAACGAGCCATGGCGAATACCAAACCCTGATGAAAGAAAAGCTTCGGGAAGCTCTGTTTGGAAAGCAGATTGATGCCACTCTTAGAGAAGTAATTCGGGAAACTGTTCGCGAAGAACTGAAGAAAGTATCCTGATCCAATGGGGCCCATCCTAAAACGGACCCACGATAATTGAATTTATCGCGAATGATTGAAATCTCTAGAGTGCCTATGCATCTCACGCACTTGGTCGAGGCTTATCAAAAGCGCCTTTGCATGTGAAGTACGAGCTACTGATTTGGCTCAAAATTGGCATAACTTGACGTCCTCCCCGGACTTTAGGCCGGGGAGGACGTCAAAGAGGCTGCTCGGATCTAACCTAGTATTGAAAATTATTGCTATTAGATATATTATGGTATAACGAATTGGACATGGCACCATTCCTCATCCCACCGCATATACTGGCCAAAATTAGACAAGCTCACGGAGTAGAGGAGGATGAGGTGCGGGAGGCGTTTTTCAACCGTGAATACGAGTTTTCCCCTGAACGAAGAGAGCAACATGAGCGAGAATATCGAAAGATCTGGTTCATTGCAGAAACTGATTTGGGACGACTTCTAAAGGTAGTTTTAGCGGAACTAAAAGATGATGACCAGCTGGTATTAATGTCGGCATATGACCCGAATGACGAGGATATAAAAAAGTATGAAAATGAAATCAAAAGCGCTGAAGCAAATCGAAAAAGACAGTGAGAACCTTGCCCCCGGCTTTAATCTTGGTTCTTCTCGCCAATTAACAAAAGCAGAAGCTGAAGCCCTCGATTCGAAGGCAGGCCTTCAAATGATTTCTCTAAGGCTTCCATTGAAAACTGTAGAAAAACTGAAATTTCTTGCTGAAAAAGAAGGCATTAAGTACCAGCCATACATTAGGAAACACCTCATGAAACTTGCGACAGAAGACGTTGCTGCTACGCTTACAGAAACGCGCGTACAAGAACTAATCGACCAACGATTCGCGAAATGGACTAGAGGAAGAGGCCTAAAAACAGGCTAAATCCACCTAGTTTACATATTGAATTGGTGTGTTGTGTGTGAGCTGAGGCGCTCCAGACACAGGAGCCAAGTAGCCAAAGATATATTACACTATGAAAATGGATGAAAATTCTAGTCCACGAAGCCAGATTAGCAAGGACCTTGAGAAATCCCTGCTCGATGAAATGTGCCAAGCGCTTACTTAAATTCGAGATTTGTACCCCTAGAGTTTTCAAATACTTGCACTTTAATGAGATAGAGCCGGGTCCATATAAGGACGTCAAACAGCTGCAAAATCCTTGTACAGCTGCAAAATCCTTGTACAGCTGCAAAATCCTTGTACAGCTGCAATGTTCGGGTGGCTCTATAGGTTATTATACGTAATTAATATGTAATATGTTGATTTTGCAGCTGGGATCGCCGATCAATTAAATTAACTTCTAGCTTTGGTACATTATATGCTTTATCTACTTGTTATGAAAATGAACCTATTAAATGAAAAGCTTGTATTTAGTTTAATTGTACTTTCGACCGCTTGGTCTAATAACTGTTTTGCAGGATACCACGAAATGTACAAAAGACTTAATTCACTAAAAGAACAAAAGGAACATCTTTTAAATTTAGTGAAGAATGTTAGTCCTACTTACAGTAGGTTCTTGGGCCAGAGCGATGAAGAGATTAGAACCATTGAAGATGAGATTGAGAAATTTGAGCTACAGATTCCTCCAGAAGGACGTAAACTACTCTTCGAGAGAGAAGCAAATGAGTTGCAGTCAGCCATTGCTCGTTTGATCTCGGAAGAAGAACAGATTTGGAACGCCTTTAAGCCCTATCGTTTTAGCGACCAACAAAATGAACGTGATAGACGTATGAGGGTTTGTCGCATCACACGTCAAGACTTAGAAAGCTCACTCCTCCAAGTTAATGCTTCAATAGCAGCTATTAACGATAAAGTGACGAAAGCCGTGAAGATCGAAGAAAGCGATCATACTGTCGCTGCGTCTACACGCTCAGCTTCGGCAAAGTAAATTCAATTTAAAAGGTGCCGTATGTCTCAAGCCCCTCCTCCTGACTCAGAAAGGAAACTCGTACAACTTGAGAGTGACGGAGCTTTGACGTCCTCTATAACGCACCGGATCGATCCTTCACTCAGGGGACTGGTGCTAATGATATAGCCAAAATCACCCATTAGACAGAAAATGCTGTAAGGATAATGAGAAAGCTCTGACGACGATAGAAAACACGCGTTGTTAGCCATATCTGGAATTAATTTCGCATTGTACCCAGCTGACGTTCCTGTACCCATAGCACTCGATAGGATTACTAGCTGCTCTAGTGAAGGAAGTTGGGCTCCTAGCATTTGACAATAAACTACAGCATCTCTTTGATTCATATTGTATGGAGCCTTACCGCTTAAAATAAAGCTTCCTTGGGGTGATACAATTTCATAGATATTGCCTAATGCAGCAAATGCAGGTCTTACTCTTGGATCATTTAAAGGGAGCGCAATAATTTCATCCCTTGGACCAATGTGTGCCAAAGCCTGCGTTCCAATGGCCAGTACCACTACACTTGCCATTGCTACAATATGACCCAGCTTCAAACTTACTCTCATATGAACACCCTCCCCGTTCTATAGGGCTTCGCCGTTTACGCGGCTTGGGATTCCCTTAAACGACTTTCGTCGCTCTTAGCGATTCACGACCGAGTCGGAGAATGTTCCTAGCTGCGCTGACGTCACGACAACTACAATGATGACGAAATCTAAGCAAGTTCAAAGTGACACAAATCAGAAATATTCTTAAACGTCCCACCCCATTTGATTGCTGATGATCTCGTAACTCCACTCTCTGCAATCGCTTTGAAATAAGCGCGATCGAACCATGCTGCATTTTCTTTCAATTGAAAGACATCTAGTGCTAGAGCGCAGGGATTGCCTTTGCTATCAGTGGCGTTGTGCTTGGAGAGTGGGTATCTCGCGCGACTAAATCCTTCTTTGAACGCTTCATTTTGCTCTTTTTCTCCTCGGTATGAGCAAGAAATATGGACATCAGAGAATTCCGATTTGATTTGCAAAAACCAAGTCTCAAGACGTGCGTCGGCAAGCTTTAACTTCTCTGCGCAAAGAGGGCATATGCCGTCATTTGTGTGATGCAGGCGCATGCTCTTTCCTCTCTTTGTCCATTACGTCTTGAATATGATCAATTTGAGTTTGGTCGATGTTGGAATACCGAATCTTCTCCTCAAATGAAGCGGCTACAACGTCGAGCTTGGCTTGTGCTTCTTGGATTAGCTTTGCTACTTCTTCACTTTTTCCATCCTTTGCGAAGTAGGCTTTGAGTAGAAGTAAAAGAATCTGAAGTGCGGCAAGAACAATGGCTACCATAGATCAATTTGAAAATTTAAGGTCGGATCTCTTTGTTGACTCATCTCTGAGCTTTGAAACTCCGGAGATAGATCAACAAAGACGCGGTAACCCGTTGTCATTTTGATTGTTTGGTTCTGATCGGTTTTCCATGTCCAATTGAAGTTTGGATCATCTTGGTTCTCAATGAGTGACGTGTATTCTTTTCTAACCACATGCATGAACACCATGCCTTGGGCATAGGTCTGGCGCTCTACCCCATCTGGCCCGAGGTATTTCATTGTAATCGAGACGGCATAAAAGCCTCTATCAGTGATATCAAAGACTGGCTTATTTACGATTTCCGACCAGGATATACGAAGTAGTGGAGTGACGGATGGAATGCTCTTTTCAAGCGTAGGCTTACCATCGGGGAAGAACACTTTCACATAGGTACAATGATCGGATTCACACTTTAAGTCAGGGGGCGTGTGTATAATGAGATGCTCATCTTTACTTACCTGGCCCTCGTTCTCACGACAGATTAAATAGCCAGAGTTTACGAGTTGCTGCCCACAGCCAGACATAAGCGCTGTGAGATCGTTATTCTCAACAGCGCTTTGTTTGTCTAATTGCTTTGATGTGTGGGTACACGAACAGCCAATGAAGAAAAGGATATGGACTAATAGAAAGTACTTCATAAAGCTAATAAGTATTAAGCTTTTTCTGATTCTAGAAGCTTATCGACAGCAGGTTTAGCCTTTTGTGCTTCCCCTTTTAAGAAATTGAAAACTGCTTTACTTAGGCTAGAAGCCTTAAGCGATGGCATCCAGTCCATTGCCTCTGATGTGAGTAAAAAGAGCAACGTAACAACTATTTCCCAGTTTTTAACGATATATTCGATCATTTTAGACTCCAATGGTTTAGAAGAAATGACGAATACTGAGAGGTGGCCTGAACTTGGTTGTCTATTGCAGTACTTGATTTCATGCCTAACTCAAGCACTCGTCATTTCTTGGAGCTAAATTTAAACTAGATTTAAATAAAATGTTAGCGCTCTTTTTTCCGATTTGTCGCTTTTTTTATGCTGTCTGGGCTATTGATACACATTTTACTACTTGACAAGAACCACCTATAAGTGGTATAAATAGAGTATGCCAATGAGCGGGAAAGAGATGCTAAAACTCTTCGAGAAAAATGGATGGGTAGTCTTAAGGCAAAAAGGTAGCCATGTTCAAGTAGGGAAAGGCGAAAATAGAGAAACTATCCCAATGCACAAAGAGCTTGCAAAAGGGCTAGAACACAAACTACTAAAACGATTAAAGTGAGGAAATTTAAATGAAATACCATTTTAAAGTACATAAAGAAGGGTCTAAGTATTGGGCTCAATGTGTAGAGCTTCAGGGGTGTAACACCCAAGGTGAAAATAAAGACGAACTTTTTCATAATATGAAAGAGGCCTTAAACCTATTTTTAGATGAACCAGAAGACTCAAAAGTCATACTTCCATCACCAAAAAAATCACTAAAAGGGAAGAACTTGATTCAGGTTCCTGTAGAACCCCGTATAGCATGGGCTAGTTCTCTACGAAATGCCCGATTAAAAAGAGGCATGACACAAAAAGAAGCAGCAAACAAACTGAACATAAAAAATTTATACACCTATCAAAAATTAGAGTCTTCAAAAACGGCTAATCCAGAGCTAGCTACTATTGTTAAAATTAAAACCGCATTTCCGGAACTTGATATCAATGAATTAATTAGCGCATAGCGCCATCATTCCTCAACTGTATCGCTGAGCATCGCTGGCATCGGACCCATCGCATGCAGGGCGATTATAGCCTTGAGGAGCTGGGTAGTATCGCCCTGGTCTAAAGGCAGTTTTGCCGCCGCAATTACATCGCAAATCTCATCTTGGACTTGATTGAGCCAGTGGGAAGTAGGCGGCGTGTGGTCAGTAAATATTCCATTAGGCGTATTTATTCGTTCCATATAGTCCTCAACAAATAGGGGTAAAATTTAGTATTTTAAACTGAGTAAACATCTGCCCCGTGAATTTTCCTTCATCGCCACTTTCGATGTCATAAGTTTGATAAATGTAGAAAAGGCCTGACTTATCAATGAAAAACGAGGGAGGCGAACTGGTCGGTACGCTATACGAAAAACTACCACGGCCAAGCTTTATCCATCTCCCCTGAGTAGAGCGTAGTATTTCATCAACCATGAGGAACGAGGGGCATGGACATTCTGGGGATTGTAAATTTAATGTGCTCCAGTGTGGCGCCTTAGGATCAGTCTGATTCCAATTAGACGCTTTTAATATAACCCACCGATCAAGTGACTCTGAAAAAACAGTGAATACTGGATACGGGTTGTATTGTTTTTCCCCGTCGTAACCGTTCATTTTGTACTGGATTTCAAAGTATGCTGATCTGAATTTACTCGAGTCAAGCCTCACTCCATTGATTAGGAAGAGCGTAGATTTAACGGCCTCAGCATCCTCTAATTTGAATGAGATTTCGGCCGATGGCTTAGGTTGAGAGAGCATGGACTTTATCGCACTTAGTAGCTGACCATTTGATCCATCTACCTTAAGCCCCGCTCCTTCAATGACCGAGCATATTTCCTCTTGGACACTATTGAAGACCTTTGTCAGAAGTGGCCTTCCAACTGGGGTATCGAGATCTTTGTCTGATTTGAATTCCGCTTTAAACATAGATCACGCCTTCACATAGTGCATTTGACTAATAGTCAGAGTTCCCTTGTACCCATCTCCTGGCATAGCGTTTGTTTCGCATCTCAGCTGACCATCACTAGTGACTGACAGGGTGTACACGTTTTGCTCTGCCCTGACATTCTGATTTGATGAAGTCAGCAAATCCCAGCCATTTGTGCGAGGGTTAAAAGCAGCGTAGTGTTGCATCGCATACGAAATATCCTTTGTTGAATTTGAATATCGAATCCCGTAGGAGAAAAAGCTAACCGCACGAATCAGTTTAGAATCAAGCTTGAAGCCGGTTAGGTCAAATTTAGTATTATTCGGTAGATCAAAAACCATCGGATTTGGGCCAAATGTCGCAATCTTCTGTATGGCTTTAAGTAGCTGATCGGGGATATTTTGATCTAAAGCACCATCAGCCTTTGATACCTTATTCATGATATCATCATGGGTAAGCCCCTTTGATTCGATGACTGAGGCAATTTCATCTTGAAGCGCATTTAACCACGTACTTCCTAATACCGTTCCACGGACTCCTGGACTTCCATCAGAAAATCTACCCTCTACTGAACCTTTTGTATTAATTCTAAACATACTATTCTACCTTCTTATATTCGATGAGCGCTTTTACATGCGCGGGTTTAACTCGATTTACGAGTTTCTCAAATCTTTCATTTTTCCACTCTACTAGCGCTTCTCCAACGCAAGACGAGCCTGCTTCAAAGTAGCTAAACTCATCGGTTGTAAGGGTGATAGTAAACGTGTTGTTTGAAGTGCCACCGCCAACGATAAGACCACCGTCTTGTGTGGTGTCGTCAATTTGAAAGCTCTTAAACCCTTCGATGTTTAAATAACTTTCAAAGGACTCTTGACTTAGCGACTGCGGAGGAGAAAGCCAGAAGCGCGCTCGCTCTACACGATCATTCAGAGTATTCCCATCAATGGGTTCCAGCGCAAGTAGGGATTCCCAAGGTTCGATAAATCTGGGATCTTCTGGGATGGCTAAGTAGTCTAAAAGTGAATTAATATCAGACTGAGTGTATGCAAATGACTGAGATATTCCGTTCAGTATCCTATCAAAAGTGCTCTCTGGTTCGATATTCCAGAACTTCCCAGGAGGGAGTAACGACAATAGTAGATGTTTGAATTTGCGTTCTAATCCCATTCGACATCCCCTAATATTGCCATTTCATCCGCATTTAGTTGAACGTCCTTTGCAGGGGCATTCAATAGAAACGACTCTGTTTTAATCGCCATGCTTATGACTTGTTTTAACTCAGCGATTGATACAACCCCTCTAGGGTTCGTCTTCTCAAAAAAGAACAAACGTAATGCGGTTTCAATTAACTCCCTATGCTCAGCGCTTGGTGTGGGGAGTTTGATTTCAAAGTGAATGGCCTTCTTTAATAGAGTCTGCACAGAAACCCTCGCACCCAGTGGGCGAGAGCTATCAAGCGTGTTCTGAACTTTGGCTATCAATTCGGTGCTAGGAAAAGGCGTTTGAATATTAGTAGTTAGAAAATACACATCAATTGCGCCGGATCTGGATTCATCTTCATAGGCCCACACTCTCCCCACGCCTGGCATATCTTGGGACCAACTCACATAGTCTTGAAGACTACCACCCTGACCCCTGTTGCGAATTCGTTGCAATAGACGCCTAAGTAATGATTCATCACTCTCAGCATCAAACCCCGGGACCACTCCCTCAATAGCTGATATTCCTTTGGTATTAACTCCAGCAATCGGATTTACAAGTTCAAACGATGCGCCTACGCTAGTGTTCCCAATGACCCCAGCAGTTTGACTCACACATTTGACCACCATGCTACCGCTTCCATCGATTGTCCCCGCGGTTGTCGTTCTGAAAACCTGCCCATCGCTTTGACGGCGCACTTCAATGTCGTTTTGCATTTGAGAACCAGCTACGCCAGTAAACTTAAGCGGAACTACTGCTTGAGTGGCTGGGGTTCTTGATACTTTGAATAGCGCAGCCCATTGCTCAAGCCTCTTCGAATCGGATGTCGTTGGAAATAATTGCTTTTCAAGCCATTCAAGATTGCCATAAATTAAGTGCGAGGTAGCAGCAATTGCATTGCTGAGTGCTGACACAATAGACGCTCTCTGGAGCGGTTGCCTAATACTTAATGCATCCGAGATATCGCTTTGGGTACGCTCTAAGAGCGATTTTAGGGAAGGTCTAACTAATGCCATGGGCGCCTCCAGAACTTGCGTTGATACGGTATTGTTTCACTTGATCGCACCCAATATAGATGGAGAGGTTTAGAATGAGCGAGCCTCTCAATGCTTCCACATCGACGTCAACACTCTTTGCAATCCCTGCTGGAATTAACCATGAAAGAGAATCACGCACATACTGAGAAGCAAGCTCCTTGGTTTCTTCGTCCAGCTTGGAACGAGCAAGCAGCCAAAGTTCTGAGCCTGTTTTTTCTGAATTCTCATTGACTACATCAGCCCAGTAGCCACGCTTTTCTATCTCAGACTCGACGCGTTTATCAGTGAAGAGGCTGATTAAAATTGCATTCTCAAGGGCTTCTATCTCGTGTAGGTCGAGCGAATCAAGAGAGAATGTTGTGAATGCGGACCGGTCAAAATCGATCATGCATCCCCCACATCTAGAAGCTTTTCAAATTGAGCTTTAACAGAATCAAGTTTTGGACCTGATACAATTGTAGGGCTATTACTTGGTGGGACCGTAATTGTGAACTTTTGGATAGAGTCAATGAGCTCTGAAATCAGCTTTCCAAGATTCTGCCCATTATTTGAAATGTGCAGTTTGCCGTTACTTTTCAGAAGTATTTTCACATTCGCATTATTATAAATGGCAACTTCACCCTCTTTTAAACCGGTTAATCGGTCATCAGGCGAGTCAACAGAGATTGCCATTGCGTAGTCACGCTCACCGCATGGCGAGAGCACAACCGACTCGGACTTGTTAGGTGGGCATGATGTAAATCCGTAGTTCTGCACCCGTAGCACGTTGTCTTGAACATCCTCACTGTCAAAGGCAACTTGAAGCGATTGAATAGGACGTGAATCATCTACTTGATGAACTATTCCACGCTGAATGAGCTGGTTTATCTTAGACCTTATAGGCCTTAGTGCTCGGTCAAGCATTTGGCTTACTCTCCTTTGCAATGAGGTCGCGGCGAGTGTTTTCTTTAATCTCAAGAGTTGGATCGATGATGTAGGCTTCTGGCTTTTCGCATTCTAAAGTCGTTCTTGTTCCTGAGCTTGCATCAAGTGAGAATGTGATACCCGTTACAAGATAGTCACCAATTACATTGAGGCTGGGTATTTCCAGAGTGACAAGTTTATTCAGCTCCCAAGGAAGCCCATCTGCGTTCGTCCACTGTGGAATGCTGACTGTAATCTTCTCGCTCTTTGCGGCGCGCACTGACTTTTCCCAGTTCAACCTCTGAGAGGCATTTTGTGCCTGGGCGTAACCTTCTGGTGAAATACTTAATACCCGATTGCGCTTAATTACTGGATCAAGAACAGGTGGCGCAAGTGGTCTGAGATTAGCTTCATCTTTATCTGCAGCCCCTGTGTTCATGATCCGCATCGTGTACTCGGAGAAACGATTGGAATAATCTTTAGATACTTCGGCATCTAAAATGTGCTTCTTTTCTTCAAGAATGCCCTGCACTTCGTTTTCAATGTTTGGTTTTGTGACTACGATTTCGCCATCCCCATTTGTATAAAGAATGAGCCCGCGCAGCTTTGCGGCTCTATCCAGTGCCGAAAAAATAGTTTCATCCTGAATCGCAAAAGCATTAAAAACTCTCCCCGTGTCGCACTGAACATCGAGTTCTAGACCATAAGGAGAAATTAGAGAGCGTGTGATCGCTTCAAATTTAGCATCCGGCCATGTTCGCTTGCGGCTAGTAGAGTAGCAATCACATAAATCGCTAGTAATATCGCGGCCCGTCACTCTAATGGTTCGAGAGTTTGCACTTATAGACTCAGAAAATGAATCGATAAACCCTGTTAAAACCCTGGTTTTTGATAGCTCTAGGGTACATTTTTGACCTGGTTTTGCCTTCCAATCGATTGGCATCTGCTCCCAATTGGGGCTTAAACTTAAATCAAAGTGCCCGCATAGGGCTTGGAGTGATTTACGGACTGAGACAGAAGTCCAACCAAAATGCTCCATATCGTCGACGAACAGTGAAACCTGACTCATCCATACACCTCAATTTTAGTTTTAGGCTCAATAAATCCGGGATGAGAAATTGAGTTCCACTCTAAAATATCCTGCTCACGCGAAAGATTACCGAACTTTGAGTATGACAAAAGTAATGAACAAGTTGGATACTCTGTAACGAACAGTTGAAGATTCAGGGCACGTTCTTTTTCTTGAAAGCATTTAATTAAGTCAGATTTCAAAATGGAAATTGATTCATAGAGTACTAAAGGTAAATTTTCTTGCCTGAGCAATGAATTAATATGAGACAGTAAAATCTCTTTAGCCTGATCTTGCTTTGCTTTCGTCTTGAATGACTCTTTCGACGCCCATTGTGAGGAAGTTGATACTAATGCAACTTTGGGATTAATCGCAGAACCTGATAGAGCCGGATCTAAAGTTTCAAGAAGGCCCACAGAAGCTATACCAAAATGAGGTGCCATTAAAAGTATTGCGTCTAAAGACGACAAAAATGCACCATAAAGCTTTGTAGGTTCATCTGTGATGAAGTCCTTCACTGTATTTTTAATAGTGCGAATAGATGTTGCTAGGTTTTCAAATGAGCCACGTAGACCAGCCACCTCCGAAAAATAATCTTCAAGCTTTTCCGTCATTGCCAAAACTGAATCAGCTTCTTCATTAAACTTACTGGAAACACTTCCAATGCTGTTTTTAACGCTATCTAATAAGCTCTTTTTAACCTCAGTTGCAGCACCTTGCACTCCAAGATTAAGCTTCTTTTTCACGATAGGATCTAGAAAGCCAGCATCGCAAAATTGAATACAAAACTTAACCACGCCGCCGTCATGATTTGTTTCATGAACTCTATATGATTCACAACGAACAACAAGAAGCCCGAGATAGGGATGAAGTAGCTTTCCTGGCTCCCCTTTTTCAAGTTCCTTTGCTAAAGCGTCTCTATCTTCTTTATAGCGTGGACCTGTGACATACCCCTCAATATTCCATGACCGAGTGTTTAGGCCCATGTCTTCCACATATGGAGTATCCCGAAATGGGTATTCATACTTGATTATTTTCTTTGAAACCTCCGTTTCATTAGAATCAAGATAAAAGTATTTTCCATTAAACGTTGCTCGCTTCAGACGCTTTTTTCTAATGAGCATACGCACCTACGCTTGAGAAGCCAAGGTCAGCATTTGTTGGGACATCACCACGAACTGACGTGATACGCGTTCCAGCCGGGGCGTTCTCGAATCTGACAGTAACTTCGGATGAGTTCTTTTCTGTGTTATTTTTCGGGATATTCTGACTTATAATCTGATCAAGCAGAAGATCTTTAGGAGGTGAAAACTGCGTATTGATTGTTTGTTTTGTGGAAGATGAAAAGCTAGGTAGTGCAGACTTCACCCATTCCCAGCCAGAGCGAAACTTTTCTAAAAACCAATCCCATTTAACTATCAATAAAGTAATCGCAGCTATGACCGCTGTGACTGCTAAAACCATAGGATTAGCTGCTAGAAACAAAGATCCAACTCTTAATGCCTTCCAAAGACCCCCAATCGCACTACACAAGTCAGCTACGGACTTAATAAGAGATACCCCAATCGTAAATGAGATAAGCGTAAAAATGGCTGTAACAATACCTAATTTTTTAGAAATATACTCAAGACTGTTACCAAGTCTGCCAAACCAAGTTACCGCTGACTCAAGCTCTCGTGGCAGCGCATTTCCTAAATCTTTAAAACCATTTTTAATAACGTCAACTTTACTTCTTATAATGCCTAGAATTCTTTCAAGGGACTCCGATACCCCGGGCAGGACTTCAGCAACGAATACGTTTCTAAACTCACGTAGGTAGGCCGTCGTTTTCGCAATTACTTTCTGGAATCCGAGTGCACCTGATGTCGCTCTCTTATCAAATCCCTCCCCGATATGGAGCTGGTTTAGTTCGGATTGAAGTTTCTTTATCCCATCTCTACCTAGAGAAATAATAGGTAGGAGGCTCGTGTCGCCGAAGATCTGGCTAGTCATCTGCGCTTTGGTTGTAGGGTTTTGAATAGCGTTAATCTTATCAGCGGCGTCAAGGAACAGTTCTGATCCGCCTTTACGTTTACCCTTCTTATCAGTGAAATTAAATCCGCCTTTTAAATCCAATAAAGGGGCAACTGCCCCAAGATTGCCCGTGGCAAAATCAAAGCTCATTGAGTTCATCCGCTCAAATGCTGATGTCATGCTATCGCTAGATACCCCTACGGACTCAGCTGCATAATTAAATGAACGAAGCTCTTTTGTGCTTATTCCGATCCTATTTGATGCTTGCTCGAGATTGATCGTATCCTCTGAGAACTGCTTGAACTTATGATAAGACTGAGAGCCAAGAATGCCGAAGGCAAGAGAACTTCCTGTCACTAGAGCGAAGTAGTTTTTTGCTGCCTTCGTCATGTGAGAAAATGCTCGCTCAGCGTCCTCCCCCGCTCCTTTCATTGAGACTTTGAATGACCTAAAATTTTCATCAGTAGAAAATGATTTGTTAAACGACGTGATGTGAGAAGTCGCTTTTGAAACATTCTTCATAGCAGATTGCACAACGTTTGATATCTGATCAATCGCTGAAAGCTCTACTGATACGTTGTAGTTAGGTCCGCTTTTGTTTGCCATGCTCTATTTTCTCAGCTTGATTAAGCCAAAACATGATTTCATCAATGTCCATATTCCAGATGGATTCTGGAGGAAAATGGAATATGTACCCTATAATTCCGAGTCCATCTCGCCAGTTACTGGGGTACTGCGCAAAAAACGTTTTCCAATGACCTCACAGATCTCAAGCATGTCGGGAACGTCTAATTCGTCGATGACAGCACTCGGGCGGCCGCTTAATGTTGCAGCAAGGTCTAAGATATCGCCAGTAGTGGGTTGAGTTGGAAACCTTCGCAAGTCCTTTGCCTTTGGTTTTCTTAATGTAAGCTCTGTAATAGTTTCGCTTCCCCATTTAATTGGTTCTTGTAGTGTAATCGTCGTCATTTTATCTCCTCGGCACTTAAGCCTTCAAATCGAATCGTTATATTCCCGTCTTCTGTCTGACCTTCTGTAGAAATTACCCAAGCATTTCTAAGCGCGATGATCTTTCCATTGGCAAGCTCAAGAGTGATCGTTGCGTCGTCTGTTCGTGTGATTGCGGCAAGATCTAACCCTTTTGAATCGTAGATTTCCCCCTCAATAAATGGGGCTTCTGGCTGGAATTTATATCCAACCACTGAGCCGTCACTAGAGAGGAGGCTTTCCTTTTTTCCAATTCCGAGCCCGTATTTGAATGAACCTTTGGTTGAATAGCCGTCATTATTAATTCTTAGGTGAATTAGCCCCGATTTTCTGTTCATAATAGGAAACCAACTTTCACACCTAAAATACAAAACTGGCTAACAAGCTTCGGAGTAAGTGAGACATCAAGCCTCGTTTTATCGCGCTGGTTAATCTCGCAAATTAAGTCATTCTTGAATTGATCGACATTTTCGACAATCCCAAGCTCTGTTTCCCAGGTACGAAATAAGCACACAAGTTCCGCTTTCATAAGCGACGGGGTCATAACACTCGCACCAGCAGGAAGTCTGATGGCATCGGACGCCAGTTTGCAACGAGGATATTTCCTTGAGAAATAGGATCTGATGCTAAAACGAATAAATGAGAGTGTTAAAAGAGTGTTCAATGACACATACGCCATGTCGTTTGGCGCGTTACTATTTTTGTACGTAGTGACGAGACGCTCGATTCGTACATTGTCGCCACTATCAACTGTGAATGTACTTGCACCCCTACTGAGAAGTACATTTCTATCTTGCATGGTGAATTGATCCTCTCGTTGAGGCGGGACAACACCAAGGATAGGCAATGTTTGAAATGGTCTGGCAGTGTCCAGATTCCCATAATAGGCGGTGACTGCGGTGAGTGCTGAGGCCCAAAGATAGCCGGGGGACTGGCTGGTAGCGGTCGCGATGTAAACCGTGTGAGGTGAAGTTTTTGTTTCTAAGAACTTTGAAACTTCACCTTGCTTCCCACTCACAGCGCTGATTGCTATTGCTTCCAGCGCCCGCGATGGAGAAAACCTCTGCACCAACTCGCCCTCTAAAAACTTTATCACGTCGGCGGTTTCATATGGATTAATGATAAAATTGTAGTGAGTGTCTGATATTTTAGAGAATGCCGTTGATAGACTTATTCCCTGGCCATTTGTCGCTTTGGTTTTTGGAGTGGGGTCTTTCAATTGAAAGTTTGAACCCTGTGATAGTTCAATTACGATCTGGTTTGCGATGTCAGCCTTATGTTTTGAAATAAATGTAATCTCGTTTGCTGTAGCCGCCACAGTGACGGGCAATGATTCCTGACTGGTCACTTTCGAGGCGATAGTACTCAGTAACTCCGCCAATTTCATATCCGGCGTTGTATCGAATTGAAGTATTTCTCCAGCAATATTCAGAGTTAATTGATCCGCTTTGGTTGCTTTATCGAGCGCAGGATCAAAGGTGAATTTCCACTGCGCGGGCGTTGCTTTATCAGGATCCTTAAATGACATGACGTGAAGCTCTGTGGCGTCATTATTCTTAAAGAACACATCCACCATGTTGTGAAGCATGGAACCCTTACCGAATAGCTCGATTGCTTGCGCTGTAGAAGCAACAATGTAAGGAACTTCTGCGACCGCTGAGCCTGAATCAAGCTTCTGCCCGAGCATCAAGACTTTATAGGCTTGCGCTGTCGCTGTTCCATTTGCATTAGATCCATCGAACTCCACAAACGTAAATGGGACACGCGTACCGATTGGAACATTATTAAAACTAATCATTTTAGCGTTACTCCGACTGTTGCGCGTTCAGCCTTTGGCGGATCTGGCACAAGCTCAACCTGATCTGTATTAATGAGCTTCACCCAATAGAGAGAAAATAAAACTGTGGCTCCGGTATCAGGAATCTTATCAAGTGATACCGGGTCAAAGATCAAATAGCCTTCTTTTGGCCTAATTTTTACGGCTTTACCTATTAACTCGTCCATTTGAGATCCACTCCTTTAAATTCGTTTAATTCGACAAGCTCCGCCATGAAATCAGCGAAGTATGAAATATCAAAGCTCATGCGTGCGATCCCCATAGGGATGTCACCCTCTCTAAGGATTGCGATATCTGTTTGTTTAAGCTCTGTATGATTTACGATATCGCCAAGCGTTTGATCTGAAAGCATGAGCCGTTCAATCTTCGCAGTCACTTTGTCTAGATAGTCTTCAACCTCAGTAGAAGCAGCATTAACAACCTCGATTGCAAGCTGGGCACACTTCTGACTTGAGCCATTTGCGCGAGATACCATCTCACTTGATTCGCTATCAATTGAGACAACCACGACAGGGAGTTCATCTTCTGTGATTGGAGTAACCCGCGAGTCCCAGATATTCCCATTGGAAACGTTTGATCTCTTGAGCAGCTCAACAACTGCATTTCTAATTTGTTCACGTTTGTTCATATTTTTTAAGCACCATAGTTACTTCGCTGGCCTGGCTATTTTGCTGCACCAAGAAGACTCTATAGCGATCCTCCCTTACTCTTACGATGTCACCGATTACAGGCTTCTCTTTCAAATCACCTAAAGTGACTTCAATCGTAGGTTTTGCTGATGAGATATGACTTTCCATTCCAGCACGCTCCACTTCTGTAAATGTCGTTTTGAACAACCCTTGGATAGTGTATGGCTCGCCGCCTGATCTATGTTGGTATTCAATAGGCTCGCCATACACACCAAGGATTGTTCTAAACATTGAAGAGCTCAAGGCTCTCCATCTATCCAACTGAGACACCGTCGAGTCTCACTCGAATGGTTGACCTACCGTTGGGCGCAGCTTCTGCACTCACACCAAGCTTCACTTTGTTCTCTCCTTGCCCAGGAGCTTTTGTAGTGACTTTAGAGGCTCCAAAGTCGTAGTAGATTGCTGCACAATTCGGAATATCAAGTGCCACTTCTTTTGGAAGCTCGAACACACCAACAACTAAAAGCTCTGTTTGAGCGCCCACATCAACAGTGTTCGTCGCAATCCCTACAATATTGTTAATCTTGTAAAGTCCACCTGACACCATGGGGGTGGTTGCAGTGACTGGGATACTATTTCCTGAATATATAAAGTTCTTCATCGTTTGATCCTTTCTTATGCACCAGGGTTTCTGTAGAATGCACGCCACTCAATCGGCGCAACTCCGTATTCCATCCTGACTATCCACTCGATCCCACTTGTCTCGAATCCTTGGCGTGAGTCAATGTACGGCCCAGATTGGCCCTCTAAGAAAGCAAGTTCCATCGTGTCAATCATTCCAGGATCAACGACCATGTACCAAGTGGTAGGAGATTTTGCGTCAAGCCTTGGCTCAACTACGACTTGGAATGCGCCCGCGAATGGGTTTACATTCTGCTCTGCCTGCGCTTTCATCACTCCGTAGAGGTAGGATTGACTGAGGTACTGTTGAGCCTTCGTTTCAAGTGCCGCTGGGATCAGTAGAATCTTAGGTGAAAGATTAAGAAGGCGCCCTGCTTGCCCTGTGTGAAGTCGGATTTTAGTTCTAGCTTCAGATAAGGAGTCAATTGTGATTGAGGAGGCTTTATCTGCAACATTTCTATGGCCTGGATCAAACAGTTTTACACCATCCCCCATGACATAATCGGATGTCAGGGTGTTGTAGACAGTATCTGAAATATGATCAGCAGCCGCCCTTCCCATGAGATTTGGAATACGCTGGAATACAGAAAGGTCGTCATTGATGATGGTTTCACGGGTCAGAGCAAGACGCTTTCCGTACGTTTGAATGCGGTACGTTTCCCTTGTTTCAGACATCGAGCCCATCTTGTACTCGCCATGCTCATTCAGTGGCTCGAGCGCTGGGGCTTCGCCTAACTGCAACCTGTACATGGGCTTGAAGTCGCGCGCTTGCACGGTCTTGGTAAATGCTTGATAGGTAGCAGGCGCACTCTCGAAGCTTTCACGAAGAAGTTTTCCAACAACATTTTGAAGTAGCATCGGAAAGTCCGAAGTCGTTGAGAAGGCACGCTCCATCACAGCACCAGGATAGGGGGCAAAGTATCCACCTCCCATTGAACGTTTGGCGCATTCTTTCGCCATATCAAACATGGTTAAAGCTTCAAATTGCTGCCCTGGTCCTTTAAGCGGGTTCTTAGTTGGGTTCAGTCTATGCAAGAATGCATTCTCTAATCCCTTTCTAAATGTCTCGCGCTCATCCTGGGCACCCGCTTGAATGTTTACTTGAGTTTGAAAGCGAGTCTGAGTTTCACCTTGCTTTGCAAGCTCATCTAAAATGGATTTTCTAGCATCATCAATTGAAGTCCGTTTTGAAACGAGAGTATCAGCAAACTCCTCGCTTAACTTTGCAACTCGTACAGCTTTTCTAATCTCTAAGCCACGAGTGATTTCTTGTTGTACTAAATCTTGCTCTTGATTCACAATTCGATTCCTCATTTCCTTTCTTATTCCAGCGTTCTTATCTGCGGGCACACTTACGAGGGAGACTTCTCCAGGGCACCACTGAGTGATGAGTCTGACAGGCATCTGGTCACCCGCTTTTGTAATGTCCTTGTAGGCCTTCACTTCGTATCCAACAGATGTTGAGACAATGATTTTATCTCTGACGTCTTGCAGTATCGGATCAACTTCAGCTCGCTTGCTGAAGCGCGCCTTTACTCTGCCTTCACTCGTTTCTGGATCAATCCATGCGCGCTCAATCACCCCAAGGATTTTATTAAGACCATCCTGAGAGTGACTATCGAGTAACGGCGCTGCACCACTATTGAGACGCGATAGATCAACCGCTGACGGTTCTAGCGATAGGATCTCAAGATAGGTTTCTCCGGTCCCAGGGTCAGTGCGAACCACTCCAGCATTGGGTGTCGCAAAGCAAAGCTCAACAGTCCTGCTTCTTTCTTCTTTTTCTTTAGTTTTCTTGTCTTCTTCGTCTTCGTCTTTTTTGTCTTCAACCTCATCTTCGTCTTTATCTGATCGTTTCTTACGCTCTTTGGTTTCGCCTTCATCTTCTTTCTCCTTATCTTTTTCGTCTTTGTCTTTGTCTTTTTCATCACTCATGCTTTGGCTTACTCCTGTGGGGTTGGGATTGGGTTTGGCTGGTTGGGCTTAATATCGTTACGGGGATCGGTATCGAGCTTAAGCCCAAGCTTGTCTAACAATTTAAAATCCGAGGCTAACTCTTCTAAGTGCGCTTGGGGGTCCGTTCCGTGAAGTTCGCGCAGTGATTCGCTTAATGTGTAAAGCCCGCCTCGTATTCCGGTACGAATGCTCTCTAGTTCTTTACTTGGGTCAATCATGGGTGTGCGTGGTGGGGTCCAAGTCACGGTTACGTCTGACGTATCGATTCCTAGGATTTCAAGGCTCTGTAAGAAGATTTTCCAAATAGGTTCACAGAACTGAAGAATCATGATGTTCCAACGCCAAAGCTCGAGATTCCTCTGAAAGTCTAAGAACCCCATTCTTCCGCTACTGAAGTTCACTTGGCTAAGATCACCAGTCAGGTTTTCGTAATTCAAACCAAGGCCTACGCTAATTGCTCTCAGCACTCTTGCGCAGTACTCACCATATCCATCAAGTGGGCTTGGTGACGCAAACGTTACATCTTGCCCTGGTGCAAGATACTGAATGGAACCTGGTTCAAGTCTTCCTACTGCGTTCTTATCATCAGGGTTATTTTGAGAAAGTGGGTCAATCCCCTGCTCTAAATCTCTTACAAACACAGCAAAACATGCGCTGATCTTTTGTTTAAGAAGCTGAGCATCTTCAAAGTCTGAAAGGTCTTTCAGAGCAATGAGAACTGGTGCAAACCAACTCACACCTCGAACTTGAGACGGACGTTCGCAGCGGTAGATATGCAGAATCTCATCTGCTGGGATTTGCTCAGAAATTGCGCTGTAAGAGCTTAGATTAACAAATCCGCCGGGGTGTTCTTTGAACAGCCAGTATGCAGTTCTTCGCCCTTGTTTGTCGTGCTCAATGCCTTGAATGACGTAGCCACCTTCTGTTCGGTATTCACGGAACGAATCTATGAAATCAGGCTCGAGTAGTTGGATGCTGTACGGAATAAGACCTGGTGCACCTTTATGAATTTTAACTAGGCATTCACCTGATTCGACCACGGCGCGCATTGCGAGGGACTGGAGGCTGTATAAATCATGCCGTTGCTCTGAATCGATGCACTTAGGGTTGAGCGCCCAGTTTTTCCACAAGGCTTCTATCTTCTTTTGCTTGGTTGGGTCTTTTGCTCTAATTTGTGGCACGATGCCAGCACCAACCGAATAAGATGTGATTACGTTCACCGCACGGGCTGAATGGGGGTTATTTCTAACCAGGTCACGCGCACGGTCACGCAAGGTAAGTGTAGAAAGCTTAGTTTCAACATTCGCTGAAGTCCTTGGAGTGTACCAATTTCTAAGCCGATTAGAATGAGATGCCGCTTCATATTGGCGTGTTTCAAAGCGTTCTAGCAACTGCGCTTGAATGCGCGCACGTTTACGTTCCACCAAAGATTTGGGGCTAAAGTAACCTATGAAGGTGTCGGCCAAATTTCCAGCTCTCATTAAAGCCCCTTCGAAAAGGTTGCTTGAATGCGAGATACTCGGCGCTTATCGCGGGTGGCAATCATCGCATTAAGTTGGCGATGCATTTCTTCAAACGAATGATAGGTAATGCTTCTATCGCCGTATGAAACAGTTCTTGCGCCTTGAGCAATCGCGGCCTTTAAAGCTTCTATCTGTGCGTCTGAATAGGTGTAGTACTCATTCATGCAGCGAATAATAAACTGAAATTAAATAAAATGTTAGCGCTCTTTTTTCCGATTTTGTCGATTTTTGAGGGCCCTATTGACATATACATACAATATCTGTATATTGTACCTATGTCGCCTAGGTTAGCTAAATTAGGGAATTTGGAAATCTGGATCTACACACGGGACCACAACCCTCCACATGTCCATATCAAAAGCCCAGATGTAGATACCAAAATCGAACTAGGGACATGGAAAGTAGTCTACTCCCGCGGACTAAATGCAAAATCGCTCAAGAAGCTCGTCGAGTTTTTGAAGAGCATAGAATCAGATTTAACGGAGGCTTGGCATGAGATCCACAAGTAAAAAGAAGAATATCACTTACGGAAATGTAGATTTGTCCGACGAACTTTTTAAGACTGAGAATGTAAAACTAAAAGTTACCGCCTATTTAGATCTAGACATCATCCAGGCATTAAAAGCTGAAGCAAAAAGAAACGGTACAAAATACCAGACTTTGATGAACCAAAAATTAAGAGATTTAGTCATCGGTTCGCACAATGCCCCTGTCACGCGAAATGAGGTTAGGCAAATAGTTCGAGAGGAGCTAGCCAAGAAATCCGCCTAAAGAAAATTTGAATTCCTTGGTGTCTCATTTTGCGGATCAATAAGCCTTAGGTCTTCTTTGAGTTTATTCCAGTGGGATTGGTTGAACCTTGGGATACCAAGCGCGTTGAGACAAGCCATTGCATAAATTCGACAATCCAGAGCCTCGTTCCTTGCTCTAGTCAATTCCCATTCATGTTTTGCGAACCCTCGCATTGAACGGGTTACAAGGCGTTCTGCTGTGATCTGCTTGAAATATTCCTCGTCATACATTGGGAAATGACAATAGCCCTTTGGAAATGGCTCACCGTCTACAGGCTTTTCTAATCGCAGTAAGCTATAAAGCTCCCCTTTCAAAAGACTCACACCAATAGGCCAAATCTTAAAACCTTTACTTAACGTCTTGCCACGAATAGTCACATCAACTGCCCGCGGCTGTGCAACTGCAACGCTTTGTTTGTCGATGCCTTTTATCGCAATGACACGATTCATAGGGTAGCGCCTGCACCATCCATAGACTTGCTGTGTGTTGAAGCTACTATCCACCGCAAGTAGCTTAATTCCAATATTAATACCATTCTTCAAAGCCCACTGAGTGCGAAGTAAATCATCAAGCCCTTCCCAGGGGGCAGGTGTTGTGGTGTCACCGGGGAATACTCGGTAATCAATTGAATAGGTTTCTTGATTCTCAGTCACGCCTAAGATCTCAACTTCGATCCGGTCACGTTGAATATCCGCGCCCGCAACCAGCATGAGGACGCCGTCAGGGATTTGATTAATCAGATAACTCTCACGCCTATCATAAAGGCGCTTCCAATCAGGTTGATTGGATTCAGTTTTCCAGACCTCACCTAAAACCGTATTTACAAACGATTTCAAAAGAGTCGTGTTTTTTTGAGCCTCCAAGAATTCTTTCACTGCGTCTTTCCATGAGTACCAACCAAGGGGAGAGTAAAGGGAACTTAGATGAAACGTGGCCATTCTTTTGTTCTTAGTCTCAGGATTTGTTGCGCGCCACTCTCCACGCTCCAGCATCCATGTTTTATGGGTATGCTCATGAATCTTCTTTTGACACGATATACAAGTATAGGCAGTGGTTTCCGGGTCTTTATTCTCCCACACCATCTGTGACCAAACTAGACATTGGTACTCATTGCAATGCGGACAAGGCACAAAGTACCGGCGCATGTCGCCTTCATGGTAAAGTACATCGATCTTGCTTGTCGTCTCTTCTGTCGGGGTTGAGACGAAGAATAGCTTCTTTCTTGGGAATGTGCGCGTTCTAGCACGACTAAGGGAAACCGCGTCGCCCTCTTCGCCTATCTCATCAGGAAAGCCATCTAAATCATCTAGGAATATGTACGGCGCTGGTGTTGATCTATAAGATGAGCCAGAGTTGCCGCCTGAGATAATAAGTGATCCGCCGGGGAACTCCTTCTCAAACATATTATCACGTGCTTTTGACACCGACCTGTCCTGCACTTTAGCTTTTAGGCTAGGTGTCGTTTCAATGAGTGGCTGAATACGCATGCGGGCGTTGCGCCGAGCTAATAACGTCGTGGGGAGAATGTAGAGAATCTGTCCAGGGCACTGGTCAATAATGTATCCTATCCAACAATTACCAACTTCAGTTCCCCCAATTTGGGCACCTTTAATTACAGCGACTTCTTGTATAGGAGAAGATGAATCAAGACAGTCCATGATTCCGCGCAAGTAAGGGGTTCTATCTAGTCTAAACTTACCGGGCTCGGATGAACTCTTTCGAGATAGCATTCTATTCTGTTCAGACCACTCTGCAAGGCTGAGGTCAGGATCAGGGGCCAGCGCTCCGCTGAATAGATTGTTTGGTGCGCTGCTAGAATTGTCCCGCACGAGATAGCTCTTCTAATGCTTGGCGTAGCTCACGCGCAAGTATATTATGAATTTGATACTGATCCCCTTCTGCCGCAAGTATGCCAGATATGCGATCGGGGATATTCATTATTGCATCACGTGTAGTTCTGACTGCTTGGAAGATCTTCGATTTCATTTCTTCAGAATCAACTAACTTTGCAGTCTCCTTCTCGTATTTTAGTTTGAGTAATTTCGCCTCGTAATTCGCACGCACTGCGCGCGCCTCAGCGTATGTATACATTTCCGGCGCGCCACTCCGTGCGTGTGTGGTGTGAGGCTTTTGACTTTCGTCAGTATTATTAACCCACTCTACATCCGCAGTTTCTGGGTTAATTTTCTTGGTCCCGTCAGGCAGCACAATAACACTAATTCTTTCAGCATCAATCGCGCGTTGGACGGCGGCGTGGCTGACACCTCTATGCTTCGCGTATTCTCTGTAGCCTAATAAATTAGCCATAGTGGCAACCTCTTAAAATAAAAAAACTTTATTTTATCCCGGGCCGCAGGGACCCCAATACTCACCGGGGGTCAGAAGGACCCCAGTTTCACTTGACCAATCAAGATCAAGCGGATTCAATACTGCTGCTAGCTTTCGCCAGGTAGTTTCTTAACTACGAGAGGGATAATAAACTAGATTTAAATAAAATGTTAGCGCTCTTTTTTCCGATTTGTCGCTTTTATTCTGCAATCAAAATAGATCACGATCTCTCTAGACCATCACTCCAAGTGCTTTGATTCGTTCCTTGAGAAGGGCTTTTCTTTTCTGATGATCAGATGAGAATTCTTTAGAGTCATATTCTTTATCGACTAGTCGCTTCAACGCAGACCGAGCCTCAACCTCTGTCAGGTGACCGTATGGGTTGTTGCTATTTTTCTGTGCTGTCTTGTCCTTCTTCTGTGCGCTGATGGGTTTAGGCTTTACAAGAAGTGGTGACGATTGCTCTTTGATCTCGAACTTGACAGCTGAGACTTTCCGGACAGTCCGAATAAAGTGTGGAGTAGCTTCTAAGTCTGTCTTATCTTTCACTTGTTGACACGCACGCGACAAAATACGTTTATTGAAATCCTTGAACTGGGAATACTCCCCCTCAGCCACTCCAAGTAATCCCCTTAGTGTCTCAATTGGGATAGCTGGGGTGTAGTTAATTCCCTTATAGTCGTTTAAAATTCTATAAAGCGCTAATCCAGACTTAGTCTCTAGGTTTCGAACTAATGCCAATGATAAATTTGAGAACATTTTGCTATTCACTACAATTTCTTTCAACATTTCTGAAAATTGAAACTCTACCCAGCCTGGGCGCTTTTCAAAGTTTGCCCCAGCTAGAAGAGTAGTTACAATACCACCATGGTCTTTTTTTGATTTACCAAGCATATTAAACTTAACTGCTGTTTTACAAAAATCAGTGATCGAATCTTGCAAGTATTTATCATCATGACGTCCATACCCTGAAAGCTCCTTAAGCTCACTGATCGCAATCCAATGGGTGGTTGAACTAAAACTATTCCTAGCGAAGTAGAGCATAGCAAGCCAGGACTTCAACTGTATTTCGGTAAATTTAACTATGTCAACTGCCACAATTTCTGACGGGTCTTTAAATTTTTGCAGGCTTTGAGTTTCAGTTGGCGTAACTTTTTTTATTTTCCCCATTTTTAGCATCTCCCTCAAAGGTGGACTTTAATCTAAAGGTGGACTTTATCAACAAGAAAAAAGCCTCTATCCCCCAAAGTGTCCACCTTTCAGCCCAAAGTGTCCACTTCTCAGCCCATTTCGACCACCTTTCAGCCCAAAGTGTCCACCTTTGATCAAATTTAGTTAATAGTTTTAATTAGTTATGGAGCTTAAATTCTTTAAATTCTCTAAATTCATTAAACAGAAATCTTGTGGGAATAGAAAAATAGCCCGACAAATCTAAATCATACCCCATCGAAAGGTGGACACTTTGGGCGCTAAAGATAGGGCTATTGTCCCCCAAACCTATGCATTTGGACACCTGAACTGTACACTTTTCAGTACCACCAATACTGGTATTCAATGGAGAATAAGCTGATTTTGTCGATTTATTTTTTATTCCCATACGCATACTCTATCGCCCTTAGAAACTCGCTCTTATAGTTGCGCCGTACCGATTCATTCACCACATCTAGCAATTGGATTCGCTTCTTAATCTTTACCTTATCCTCGAGCACATAGAGCGCCTTGGTGAACTTGCTTCGCTCATCCATTGGCGTACCCTTGGGCGCATTACTCAATCGCTGGATCAGATAGCGCCTACCATCCTTCGCACGTATCCAGAAGAATCCTTTCCTCCTCTTCATTGCATTCCTAACCCATATGCTGTGAGGAATAGCAGCGTTCTTGCTCTCACGCGCGTTTATCGGTGCACCAAGGGGCACATCTTGGTTCTTTGCTACCTTATCCCCACCCTCTGTTTGTAACCCCATGAAGGGTGCTACAGAGCCAATATAAGCAATAGGATTGGGCCAGTCTTTCTTCGTTGCTCTCTTCACTCGTAAGCTCTTGAGTGTATAGGGTGTGCGTAGGGTGAACTTCTCTTTCATCTCTGAACTAAGAGCTTCTCTTGCTCTAAATGCCAAACCACTCAACGCATCCGCAGTCGCCTGTGGAAGTTGTTGAGTGGTGACATGGATTTCTTTCAAGAGCTGATCAAAGTTAGCTTTGATTTTTAGTGCGAGCATTTCTTTTATCTATCGCTTTGAAGCAGGACAGCATTCGTCTCCTGAACTTGTCTAGATCGTATCTTTCCATCTTATTATAAAGTTGTTTGATACCGAGTCCAAGGACTTGAGCTGTTTCTGACTTCTTGCCTCGACACTTGACTAATGCAGAACGAATGTATTCTTTCTCCAAATCCTCCACAGTCATGTTTAGTTCCATGGCCTTATCTAAAACCGTGAGCAATAGCGTCTCATTCATTGATTCTGTATTCATTGATTCTGTATTTTCCTTCATTCTTCCTCTACTTGTATTTGAATATGTCCATTATTTCGATCAACATACTCCCATAGGTATTGTGGTACACCAATCACATCATACGAATCATCAACCAACACATTGCCCTTCACCAAACCATCAAGCACAGGCTTCATGCTATGCACGAGACCGTCGTAATCTGGTCTCTTTGAACTAAATCGAGTGAATGTGCAGTGAGCGTGAGCAAGAGGGGCGTCTGGCGTCTTCCCTAGCACTGCACACATGACGTTCAACTTCCATTCTTTTGAATTTCTCTGCCGTACCCAATGAGAACGCCTACCAATTGCATTGTAAGTCGCGGGTAAGCCTTCAATAGTTATGTTGAGAGAATATTTATTTCGTTGTTCACGCTCTTTCATCGAACGGGACAATGACAATTTCACGAACCGATTGCAACACTGAATCAAACAATGAAAATTCTGTTTGGATTACTTTATGTTATGAGAGATTATTTTTTGATCAAAGAAAGTCATTACTAAATTTCTTTAACTTCCTCAACTTCGTACTTATCGATTAACTCTTTTTCGACTTCATCAATGGCAGATTTCGCCCAAAATGGTTTCTCTAAGCCTGACATTGGCTCAAATTCAAAGCCATCGAAACTCAAACGACCGATCTTATAGGGAGCTTCGTATCGCTGCTTAACTAAGTCAAAGGTAAGAAGCCCGATATGATTACTTCTCGCGCCATCAATACGACATTTGGAAATACTAATAAGGGTCTTACGTTCGGTATTACTGGATTTCTCCTGTGATGGAGCAATGGTAATCACTTTGGTTCCAATCTTAGAGATGTCACTGGAGCCGTGTAAATCTTCAATATCAGGCACAATTTGCTTTAATCTTTTATCAGTTTTTCGGACATGTGAAACCAAAACGACAGGTTTTTCACTTAACAATGCTGTGTCACGGATCATTTTAACAATATCGGATGTCGCACGGTTTTCATTTGGATTATCACTATCAAAATACTGGAGATGATCCACAATGATTAGATCGGTATGATCTTTTATGCTCAACGCTAAACGTTGAAAGTCCTTAGCGTAAAACTCATTTTTTCGATAGTAAATGAAGAGGGTGCTCAGGCGCATGAGTTCTTTATCTGCTGCCTCTTCATACTGACCTAACTCACTATCTAACCTACCGTAAAACCAGTCCATGTAATTAATTTTAATGTCTGACCGGTTTTGCGATCGAAAGAACAAATCAGATATGAACTGATATTTGATCCTTCGCTCTACTTCAAGCCTCTCTGCTTCTAGAGCAAAGATGTGTACTCGTTTTCCGAGGCGTACATTAGCAAGCGCAATATGGGCAACAAATTGGGATTTACCGACTCCCGTCTTCGATGCAACTATCAAAAGGTCTTTCGTTGCGATTCCACCAAGGGCTTCGTCGAGAAACGTCACCCCAGTGGTAAGTAAGTTCTTACCCGCTTCAATTCGTTCTCGCCGCTCGCTGCCAAGATGATCTCCTAACTTCTGAAATTCGGAGTTTAGATCAAGCGTCATTTCTTCATTATTATCATTGTTTCGTTGCATTCCGGAAACTCCTTCTTAATGATTTCAATGACTTTATTCATATCGCTGTGGTACCAGTTCAGCCACTGCGCGATAGTTGGCCCACCTTTATCAAATGAGCCAATTCGACCATCATTATCGATCCAACAACTCGTTGGTTTGCCATTGACGTGAATATTCTTGGTACCACTTGCGTTCTTCTTGAAACCAAACTGCTCACCATTGACATGCTCTGAACTTGAAAGACGTTTGAGGGCATCCTCACAATTAAGGCTCGATACCCTATCCCAAAAGGCTCCATATACCCGTCGCCATTGATTGCTTGATTTTGATTGATACGAACGAGATTCATTCTTTGGTTTATTCGCTGAGTCATAATATGCCATCATCTCTGATTCGCAATATGAAACATCATACTCCCATACCACACGGATTTTAAAGGGATTTAAAGGGTCTTTCTGATGAAGATAACCAGGATACCTGAGAACACGTGCGATATCGCGCGCATTGGGATCGGCTCCGTAAAATGGGACTAATCGATCAAGGACAATATTATTCCAATGCTCTTTGACCGCGTCCTTAGCGTCCCAATAGACGTGATATCCACGTTTTGTTTCAATCACTAGACTGGGAAGTAGCCCACTCTTCAGCAGTGCTACCATGCTAGCTTTGTCGTCGCCGTCAATCTCTAGCGCCCAGGAATTGATCTTTCGGAGATTTACAATTTGCCTTGGTCCGTTAAAATCATTCACGGTCCAAAAGATCCCGTACCCACGCGCATTCAACCTTGGCGCATCAGTAAGTGTGATCGGGAACATTCCATCGCTCTCTTTTTTATTCACATCTTTCAATGCATACAATTGTCTATTCATAACTTCATATTCCACATGCTCTTATTCGCGCGCTAATGGCCCTACATTCGACGATCGCACAACGCATAGACCTTCGACCACAAGGCGCGCCTCGATCGCTGCGTGTGCGGCGTCTGTGCGGGCTGTCGCGCCAGCTTTGTAAGTAAACCAGAAATGGAAAACCAAAGAGAGAGAGAGAGAGATTAGCTTTCATTCTCTTTTGGTTTAGTTGGATTGAATGGGTGATCATTTGAATAAACCCATCTTAACAGCTTTAGCGTGGTATTTTTGAAGACTATTAATCAGTAAACCAAGGGGATATGCATGTTCGATTATATAACGATCTTCTTTTTCAGTAAGATATGCAGTGATTACTCCTTTGGCTTTCTCTAAACCATAACGTTTAATTAAGGTTTCACAGTAATGTCTAATCTTACCTTTTCCATAAGCCCTAATACCATGTTTAGCATTTAACTTATTTCCATAGTGGTTAAAAAGTTCACCAACTTGAATATTAAGATCATCATTTAAAGTTGTTGATGTAGTAGTAGTAGTAGCGGCTTCCCTACTACTACTACTACTATTAATATATCTAGAGTTATGTATATGTATATTATTATCAGCACCAGTGACGGACAGATGACTACCAGTAGAGGGTAGATGGCCGTTGGTGGAGGATTGGGAAAGCGTCAGTGACGGACCATTTAACTGATTTGATGTATCACCCCAGGGATTTTGAATTAGAAACTTATTCCCTATTCTTCTATCGACGTTCAATTTTGTGATATACCGCTTCGTAATGAGATTTACTAAAATTCGTCTCGCCTTTGATTCAGATATATTCATTCCAGATGCAATAAATGATGCGGCAAACCTTTTCTCTGCGGAAACTACTTTAGCATCTTTGGAGTCGAGTTTAAAAGTATGCATGGTTAAAAACAGAAATACTGCCGCTTCCTCTGGTTTAAGATCTCTTAGACCTCTAAGAACAGACTCAGCTGTGAGGGATACAGATCGTTTTGGATTTAAATAGTTATTCATATATTTTTCCTTAAAAATAGTGTGGGGCGATCATAATTAACCGCCCCACACATTCTGTTACGCAGACGCTTTCGATTCGGTCGCATCATCAACCATGACTTTGAAATTCTTCATGGTCTTCCCGCCACGGATGCGCTCTTCACCTTGGAAAGTGACTTGAACCAAGGAACCCAACGGAATATTGGGCAGTGTTTGATCCAGCTGGTAACATCCGAAGAATGCTTTCATTTCAGTTCCACTTTTAAGGACATACTTATTAAAAGTACCCCCTTCAGCTTTGGGGATTTTCACAACTTCTTGTAAAACTCCCTGCACTGAATCACCCACTTCATCGAACCTAATTCGGGTTTCATTTCCATATGCATTCGATATGTTTACTTCTTTAAAGGCCATACTACTTATCTACTTTCTCCGCATTTTTGCGGTCTCTATTACATGGTGTTTGGAATCGGCAATAGCGGCATGCTACTGACGATTTTTCATAACCGAATGGCACAGTGCTTGAGTCGCCCCGTACACCAGCGTCCAAAGCGGTTTGAAAACTTGTGATAGTCTTTTTAAAAATCTCTTGTGATGGAATAAAGCGAAGGAGTCGCATCTGACTGTCATTCTTGCAATACTGGAGAACAGCGCCTTCGCTAACACCTAAATCCAACAGGAATTGGCTATGTGCATACATATTTACTTGCGTGATATTGTAAGCATAGAATGGATCATCTAATTCAATTAAGAATTGTGGGAGATCTGATACGAAGAACTCTTGGTTTGAGATTGTCTCGACGCTCTTCATTCCAACGAGCTTAAATGTTGTTTCATTCCAATTCGTCTTAAATGGTCGAGCGCTCCAATCCTTTTTGGACTTGCAGTCAACAACGATAAACTTTCCTTGCCCAACAAGGGCAAAATCCATCGACCCTTTAAGGGCGACAGATATGTTAGGGTCCACTGTTGACGTGATCACTCCAAAACTCAACTCTTGCTGTTGGTATTTTACTTCGTAGTCAGGCTTAAGAAGGCCTAGTTGTTCAATTGCATGGTCTTCGACGTAGGAACCGAATTTAAGCAAGCGTGAAACGTTTGGTTTGAAAATCTCTGGGTTGTACTCGGATTTCCCGAGATACTCGAGCATGGCGTTAGATAGTTCCTTCGGACACTTTCCTGCTGAACTTGGACGAAGAGGTAACCACGCTCGAGCTTTTTCTGATTCTACCTTGGCTTGCTCAAGCGTTCGCTCATCTAAAAGAGCCATAATTCCTTGTTTATTTGTCATTTGGAACTACTCCTGAAAAAATCTCATAGGTTGCATCAAGCTTCTCTAACAAACGCTCCTTGGAATGATCGTTAGTCCAGTTCTCAGCCAACTTGATGTCATCGGTTTCTGTAAAATAGATGTAAAACTTATCGCCTTCACGGTACGAGCTACCAGAAAGCGCTGCTCGCAACTTTCGTTCGTAAGTGCGCCGAGAGTTCATCACTGCCTTGGTAAATGTCTTCTTTGATGCCCACCGTTTGATATCTTGGACGTTTTCAATCTCTGTTTTATATTCCGAAAGAATTTGAGCAACGCTACCCGTGCTGCCCTCCAGAATCATAATCAATGAGCGCTGTAGGAACTCTTTTAATGCGGGCTCACGTGAGGTGCCTTTTAGACTTGCACCTTTAATGATGATCTTATCCCCCTGTTTGGTGATGTAATTCTTTTTAGAGACGATTAGATAGCGATCATAAACACCATCTTCTTCGAAATTAATAAGAGGAGGAAAATGGTCATTTAACTCGGAGATAAGGCTTTTACGCTCATCTTTGTCGAATTGGTGACCTTGCTTACAAAACGCAATGCTATCAGTATCACCGAAGAAAACTGTAAACCCTTTACCTTCTGCCCATTCGATTGCACGAGTGAGAATCTCACGCCCATATTTTGTACAAAGCTCAGAATGCTCCGGGGAATTAAAACAAAGACCAGGGGCACCAAGCATGCCATAAATACTGTTAATTCCGATTTTCAGTGAATCAGACATTGCTTTGGCTTCAGGGTCACCTGTTTCCTGATAGCGTGCCTTGTGAGCTAGACGTTGAGAAGTCCAGTCAGAAAGCATTTTTAAAAGGTGCCCGCGCGGATCTTTCTCACCGTTAGAAAGCTTGTAATGAAGAAGCACGTGAGGATAGAGACTTGAGACGTCAAATCTAACGGCAAATAGATACAAGCCAGGAATAGCAACGGTTTTACCGCCCTCGTATTTTATCGTTTCAGAGGCTTTTGGTATACTGTGATTGATCGTTAAATAAGATGCGATTAATGTGTTGTTGACTTGCTTTCCAGTAGCACAATTAACCGTATCCTGAATCGACATGGTGATAAGTTTACTTAGAGCAAAATAAGGTGGGATGAATTTATCAAAGAGAGTAAGGGTGTCATCTGTGTCTCCTTGGGCATAGGCTTTTATTTTTTCCCATTCGATCGGATCTTTATGAAGAGTTGCAATCTGAGGCGCATCGTAATGCTGCCTACCCTCCTTCTCTAACCCTAATTGCTTGATTACTGATTTGAGACCGTAACTATCTAGTACCCTCGACGCCGCGTCTGCCTTAATTACGAGAAACATTACATCTACGAATGATCTGAGAAAGATTCTCACATCATGATAGGAATAGCTTTGTGATCCGTCTTTTCTAAATTCACTTGTAAAGTCGCTAATCTCAATCTCGCTTCCATCACGCCCAAGATTGAGCTTTACCCCATGAAGTGATGCAACATGAACCAAATATGGAATGTCAAAATTATAGCCCGAATAGGCTGCCAAAATCTCAGGATCAATTTCATTTGCCCATGAAACCCATGCGACTATTAAGTCCCCTTGGCTTTTGTATTGATCATGGGTGAAGATTCGTTTAATGATCTGGCCATTTTTATAAACGGTATTTGCAATAATAAATATTTTTGAATTGCTATCTCTTGTTAACCCGTTAGTTTCTATATCAAAGACAAGAGTGCATAAATCCTTGGGAGAAAGTCCTTCATATTGCTTAATTCCATCTATTATTCGTGCCGCTTCTTGGTCATTAAAAATAGCAAAAGCATTCTTTTTGTTAAATCTATAGTCCGTTATGAATTCCTTTTTTGTGTTGTAGAAACGAATAAACCTGTAGTGATTGTTTCCCTTGAGTTGATGCCAGTTGCTATTTTTCTTCTCACTGGAAAGCATGTAGTATTGATAACGCTTCTTCTTTACCCTGGCCTTGCCATCTGAGTCTAGAATAAGCATCCACACATACCCACCCTTCACATCAATATTTGCAATTCGATTCAACGACATATTAATCCCACACCTCAAGAAAGAGGCAAATAATAAACTTAATTTAAATAATGTGTTAGCGCCCTTTTTTCCGATTTTGTCGATTTATTCAGATGTATTCCACAGAACCATCATCTACTCTCGCCTTACGTTCTATTCTTCTAAGTTTTTGACTGACATCACGTTGCTCCCCTTCTAGCTTGAACTGCTCAAGAAAGAACTGCTCGTAAATGTGTGAAGTCCTTCTACAAAACTGTGCACGGAAGTACCGCCAGCCGCCAATGTCCTTGATCATTTCAAATTCGGAATTGCCAAGCTTCTTATAAGCTTCCTCTACTTCTTCAGGCCCGTACTCATATGCAACGCGGATGATGTTATTCGTCCATTTTCTATGGTATCTGTTTACTTTAGCCATTTTCAGACCCGCCACTTGTGTGCTGGGTAGCTTCATTCTTCAATTCAACAACGTTTTTACGTCTACTACATCGTCCACAGATGGATTTTCCGACGAAGCTGAAACGAAACTCATTCCCGCAACGAATGCATTTTTGGATTGAACAAGTAGGACAGTACCCAGTCTTGTAGAACCCTTGCTTCCCGCATCGACCTTTACAGGCAGGACCACTCATGACGCCACCTCAGTTTGTTCAGTGGTTTTTTCTTTGTGGCTATTTTTATAGTGGCGCTCGTGCTCAGTGACCCAAATCAGTTTCACTTTACTAAACCCAGGCCCGCATGGCTGCCATCTTGGATGGGTCGCAACTATTGTTGAGTCAACGCTGTATGTCCTTTTGTGGAAATTATGGTTCAGAAAAATTATTGGAATAGTACAATGGTTTTCTAGACCTTCTGCTTGTTGCGCTCTCTTACGCTCTCTACACTTCTTGACTGATAGTGTTGGGTCTAGAATTGGCAAAATCCGCTTAGTTACAGGGTCTTCTGAATGAATATAGAGAATTGCATTTAAAACAAGGCGTGCAATTTCATTTGTTGTGACAACTATCGCATCTAATTGATTTTTAGTACCACCGCTGTAACAATTATATCTAGTTGCATCCCCTATAATGGTTTTAACCTTTTCAGCCCGCATTGGGAAACGTATGTAACTACCGTCAGCCAGACCTACGTGTTTTATTATATCCCCAAAGAAAAATGCTAATCTAAGTTCCTTACCCTCATTGTTTTCACTATCTGGATTCCATAGATTATTTCCGTAATATGCATATACGTCAGTTACGGGTTGGTTCTTAAACTTTATTAATCCAGGGGGTAACGCAAAATAACCAGTAAAACTATTCGGTAAGTACTCAAGAGGTATCTTTCGGTCAATTCGTAGAAGGTCAGATCCAAACCCGTTTCCAACTAAATAGTTGTTGCCGTTTTGTTTCTTAAAATTATGTAAAACAGAAAGAGTACCTATTACATTTAGAAAGCCACTTGGCGCATTTGAAGCGCCTGCATATCTACTTGGTAGATACTCTTCTCCAATTTCCCCTTTTCGTGCTGATAGCTCTCCATTTTTTTCAGTTGTAAAACCAACTTCGCTATATCGTAAAAATGACAGATTCGTCTTTAGAAGTTGCCTACCTACAATACTGCCTCTACGATCGTACAAAATCTCAGGATGCAATACTCTGTTTAATCTAATACCACTCATATCCCACTTCACTTTCTCAGCCCGAAGGCCGTAGTAACCCATTGAGATATAATTCTTTTTAGAATTATCTTTAGCTGGGGCTATCTAATTTGTGAAAAACGGGGTAAAAACAAGGTATGTAAATGTTGACCCGTTTTTCTGGTTAACTAGTCAGAGTTGAGATTTGGCGTCTCAGCTCTGACTTCAAAAAAATCACCTACCACTACTTCCAAATCCATTACACGCTCTTAACGTCTCACGAAGCTGAGTAACTTCTTCGACTTCTGGTGTTGCAATTGGAATTAACAGAAGTTGCGCAATGCGATCGTATTTTTTTATTTCCACTGGGACTTCGCTTATGTTCCAGAGCACGACACTCACTTCTCCGCTATAGCCTGAGTCGATGATTCCGCCCGCAAGTTTAAGGCCTTTTTTCGCAAGTGAAGATCTATCTGCAAGCATTCCTACATATCCAGGAGGTACAGCAATAGCTATCCCAGTTTGAATACATGCACTCCCCCCGACGCTCACCTCACACGATGAAGTTGAGTAGAGATCTAATCCAGCATCGCTTGGGTGAGCTCTAGTTGGTAGGGTCGCATTGGGCTCGATTTTCTTTACTAAACAAGTGTTAAATTGATTCATAATGATTCTCAATTTAGTTTTATTGATATTTAATCATTCAAATAAATGACAACAACCGCTACTAGACTAGCTCCATCAGAAAGGCGAATTTCGACTGCAGCCTGGCATGAATTAAGAACACCATAGCCGCTCAACTTTCCACCTGCTTCTTTTGGAATAATAAGTTTTATTTGATTACCCTCCACGGAGGCTTTTTGCGGGCTTCCTAATTGATAAAAGAACACCACTTCTTCATTTTGAATTTGATCAATATAGAAGTCTTGCGTATCAACTTTTAGCCCATGCAATTCTGAATGAACGAGTACTACTTTTTCTTTGAATTTCTCACCCGATATTATGTTCTTGTACTCAAAGAGCTTTACTAAATTACCCTGAACACTTTGAGTTGAATATTTGCAATTTTCTTCAGTAATTACTAAACTGCTTTCATTCTCATCTTGACTTGAAAACCCTTCATGTCTTTCTTTTGGTACATCTGCCCCATTGCACCCAGTAGTACACACAGCCAGGAAAAGACAACCTAAATTGAACATCGATTTCATCTTTATATAAATCTTCCTTTCACTCATAAATCTTGTCCTTCTACTTTTTGACCTGGGTGAGAATAAAGGTACGCGGACAAGATGAGCCCAGCAATTGGAGTGTACAGGATCAATATCCACCACCAGGATGGATCTTCGACATTTCGAATGTCTCTCAACCTTTTGAATACGGTCATGAATGTACATCCAAGATAGAAGCAAATAGAAGGAACGATCGCTAGGATAGCGCAGATCACTCCAGAGGTACCTGGCAGTAGAATGCACCCAGCAATGTAAGCAGAACAAAACACAATAGGTATAGCCACCAATGCAATCAGAAGAATATTTCTAAGAAACATCAGTCGGCCAATTTTTCCGCCTGATCTAAAAACAGAATTATTTGTACACAACACAAACCGAACCCTCCTTTTTATTTTAAATTTATTACATATTTTTTGTTTATGCGTTTACGCGGAACGGATTGTAGATGAGTTTTTATATTATGTCAATGTATAAAATATACACAAAACTAGATATTATATATATCTGTTTTCACTGCGAAATAACGACCATTAGTATTTTATATACAAATCGGTAGCACACACCCCAAGAACGGCTTTACTTTACATAAATATTAAGTAAAATAGTTAGCATGAAACCCTTTATGATCTACTATCTTGACGACGACATGAGTGATTTAATGGTTTTAGAGAACTCGTTTTCTGCGATAAAATCAATTCAGATAGAGTTTTACAAATTTTCTGAGTCTGCTAAATTGTACCAAGTTATCAACAAGAAAGGCCCACCTGACTTACTGATTTTAGATATCGAACTTAAAGTGCCAAGTGAAAACGGGTTTGATGTAGCAGAGAAACTATTAAAATCTCACCCTGAGATGCCAATTGTGATGTTTTCCAACTACGCGGACAACATCAACTACATTACACGTGCAGAAAACCTTTCGACTCCGATCTTTCCAAAGCAAATTGCAAACCAACTAAAACCACTTCTAATATGCGACACGTTTAAACATATTTTCAATACCCACTTACCTAAAAAAAGAAAGCTTCGTTCTCGCCATTCACACTCTGACACCATTGGTGAGACGATGAACCGATTCATCAACCTAATACCAGATATTTTAAATAACCCGTTTAAGGTCGCGTTGATGGTAAGTGGTGAAAATGGATCTGGAAAGTCGTTCTACCTTCGATCGTTTTTCCATTCTATTCCAGCAACAATTCCTAAGCTCCTGGTGACATCTCCAATCAGCTCCATTAATGATATAAAAAAGGCTTTAAATGGGTGGCTAATAATTGACGGCATGGAAAACGTAGATCTATCTATTCAGACAGAGATCTTGTCACTTATCCAAGCACAAAGTCTTAAAATCCTAATAACTCAAGGAACCTCACAAAGCATCCACCCAAATCTAATCCGATTTTTGAAGCAAAATGAAGTTACCCTCATCCCACTAAGAGAACGAAGATCAGAAATCCCAGCTTTCATATCTAAATTCATCTCCGGCTATCTTATTACCTCTGATGCAAAAAAAGCATTGATAAATTATGATTATAAGAGCGGTAATCTAAGCGAACTAAAGTCAATCATTGATGATGCTATTCGTTTTAAAATAAACAGAAACATTACAATTTCAGACCTACCTGACTACGTAACATCATATAAAAATACGCCTGTTTTAGATAATACGGTTCGAATCGCAATTGATGTGAACCTTTCTGATCCAAATTTTCGCCATTACTCAAGCATTCTATTATGGGAAACCATAAAATTACTCACTGAATATAACATAAAAAATAGGAGGCGCCCTAATATCTCGCTAATATCCAACCAGGTACAATTTTCTAAATTGTCTATACTAGAAAGATTAAAGGAAATTGGAGTAACCCAAAAGGAAATAGATGTGGTTTTGAACATGAGAAAGAATAATGTTAAAAAATAAACATCAAATCAAAGTTGCATTTACAACAAGAAAAGAGCTTGACGACTTCATACATGATGCAAATTCAATCAATCGCTCAATTGTAAATCTAAGAGACGTGGTTGAAATCTCAAAGTCTCATCCAGAATTCCTCCCTATATTTGACGGTATTATCGCTCGTCACAAGGAGATTCTAACAAAGCTTGGCATTCTAAAATGACCCGATTTATTGCATTACTACTACTTACAGTGCCCATTGCTCAGGCAGCCCCTTATAAAATTGCTTTACTCTGCCCTAGAAGTTCTAAAGACATGCACACGGAATCACTTCAAGCAATTGAAGCAATTAAACTTGCTATTCATGACTCAGGTGAGCCTGCCGAACTCGAAATAATAGATACAAGAGGTGACCCAACAGAAGCAAAGAGAAGCGCCGATCATGTTATTAAAAGTGGTGCTATCGCAGCAGTTGGAATGCTCGGCGGAGAAGAAGACACCCGCCTTGCAAAGCTTCTTTCCGAAGCCAAGATCCCAAGTATTGCCCAATCAAGCACCCTACCCAACATTGCCCGCCCCTACGTCTTCCAGACCTGCACGGACGATGAAAAACAAGCCCAAGCTCTTGCGGTGAAGCTTCGCTCTTTAGGCTTAACTAGAATTCTAACTGTACTAAATCCTATCGAGCGCTCCCCACTTGTCTTTAGCGCCGCGTTTAGACGCGAATTTATTGCGCAAGGTGGCCAGATATTAAAGGAGTTTGATATCGGGTCCCAATCAGCTACCAAGCTTGCCGAATCAATCCATTCAGCCCATTCTAATGCGGATGGAATAGCGATCTTTTCTAAATCTCAGCCACTAATCAGCCTATACGTCGCACTTAGAAAACTTGGAATAGACAAAGATATTTTCGCAACAGATAGCATGCTTTCTTCCGATATCTCAGCGCCTGCGATCCGCCTAGGAAAATACCTCAACATTGCCTTGTTTCTGGCTCATTCCGATACTACCCATCCCCAGAAAAAAACCACAACATTTATCGAGCGGTTCAATAAAACAAATCCTAGTATCCCAATCACTTTTTTCAGCTTCGATGCTCTTTTGGCCTATGATTCCGCTATGATCCTCCTGAAGGCCATAAAGGAAGCTAAATCCACCACCCCTGAAGACATCGCCACCGCGCTAAAGCGGGTGTCTTTTGATGGCGTCACTGGTGGCGGTTTAAGTTTTGACAAAAATGGAAAGTCTAAAAGGAATATAGTTTTCATGAAATTTACAGGGGGCAGACTTGAAGCGCTCAACTAATTTAAAACTATTTGTAGACGTGTTTTTGTCTGTTGCTCTCATTGGAGTTGCAATCAGCGCAGTACTTTTTCTTGTGTACGGAAGCAATTTGAGAACAAAAATCGATTCAATCTCCCATGAAATCGACAAGAAAAGCGACCTAATCACGTTTGCATACACTTTCTCAAGTGAGGATAGAAGAACCTCAACCCTCGAGACTTTACTGGCTGAAACGGCCAACGACCAGGGGCTAACATATATTGAGCTTAATGAGAACACCACAAAGGTCGCATATTTTGGAACTGAGTGTAGGAATCCAACTAACGTTCCAGTAGCTCTTCCAACGTTTGAAAATTTAGATCCGAAAATCCAAACAATAATTCGATTTTGTGTTGATGAGAAGCTTTTAGGCGGACTAAGACCGCACGAACTTCTTTTCCTTTTCCTAGGGCTTGCCCCAATTCTTGCCTTTTTCATTTCAACCGCAGTCGGGCGTTCTCGCAGATACAAGGAACTTGCGACAATCGCCAATGAAAATCTTCACATGGCGCGAGACATTGTGAACCTTGCGTTGAAAACTCGCCAAAGCTCAAATGATCCCAACTATGGCCATTGGAGTGACATGAATTCTATTCTTCTTGAAATGAAAGAAGGCGCTCGAAAACATAATATCCAAGATATTGATATTGGAAAATTAACGGAAGCTGTAATCTTAGAATCTAAAGTTTGTTTTTCTGATGGAGTCCGTTTCCACCACGAGCCGATCAGCGCAATGAGTAAAGTCGATCCTTTGAAATTCAAAACAATTATTCGGGTAATTATCAACAACGCCGTAAAAGCTTTCGGTAGCAGACACGGGGAAATCATAATTAGTATAGCCACAGATAGCACAAATATTCGCGTCAGAACCAGTAACGACGGCCCTAGTATGACACCTAATGAACTCAAATCCTTGTTTCAGGCAAGAAAAGATGGCCACGGATATGGCCTAAGCTCAGCAAAAAAGTTCATTGAATATTGGGGTGGAAAGCTTAGTTATGTACCTACTGAGAAAGGCTGCACTTTTGAAATCATGCTTAAGCAAGTTGTTCCTATTTACAAGGTTCTGATTGATGATACACCGTCCGAGCATCTTGCCTGGAAAGCAAAGGGGCATGCACTTAGAGTTGTTACCAAGCTATACTATTCCATAGATGAATTTATTGACGATTATCGATCAGTCCCATTCTCCACACCGATCATCCTTGATTCACGCCTAGGAAGTGGTGTCCGTGGTGAAATTGATGGAAAGAGGATTCACGATTTAGGCTACAAGGTTTATTTAGCGTCGTGTGGGGATGTTGAGCTTCCGTCCTGGGCACTAAAAGGATCAAAAGACCTAGAACGATAGAAGATCCTCAGTCCTAAGCAGTCGATTCCCCTGCCAGTATTCTGTCTTCGTAGGAAATCCTGGCATTTCTGGCCCATCTATCCAATCTGCCTTCGCTTTATCCATAACTCTTTTAGCTCGGTCTTGTAGTTCTAAAATTTTTTTTCGTTTTGAGTATAAGGGCCATACTTCTGTTATACCGTATGCTAGATACGCTACGTTATATCCAAAATATTTGAGTGTCTCTTTGTCTGGAATGATTATTCCTTGGCTATTTGGGTCTTCTAAATGAGTTCTAACATGATATCCGTCTAAAATTTTCCCCGACTTCTGCATGCTAATCAGGTCTTCTTCTATTTTTAAAAACCTCTGATCGTCTTTTGGCCTCATAGGATGCGCTTTCCTTAGAATCTTTAATGTAGCACCGGCCAGACTACTCGTATTTTTTTGTTCAGCTAGTTGCAGTGGTAATGCTATTTTTTTCAAAAACTCAACTCGTTGTTCCGCTTCTCGACTCTTACGTTTTAAATATTCACGGTAGTTACTCAATGCTTTTGTTTTCTTCTTAATCATTACGGACAGGGGACTCTCTCCGAAGAAGAATATGGAAGAATCAACAAGGGGGACTAATTTCCACCTTTCCATTTGCTCCCCCTTACTCTCTTTCGGCTTCTGAACCGTCTTGCACCGGGGGTTGCATTAGTCCGGCAACCAAAGTGAATCTAGATCAAGTTCGATTGCATCGAATGGTGCCGCACGGACTTGGTCGTTGCCACCAAATGATTGGAGCAGAGTCCATATCATTTCATTGCGTTGATAGACTTCAAGAGTTTTCTCTACAGGGTGAATTAGCCAGATATGTTCGACCTTTTCACGCGCATAAATCGGCATTTTCCATACGCGATCTTTCCTTGCTGTCCCTGGTGATAAGATTTCACAAACCCATTGTGGAGCAATTTCAAGATAGTTCTTATCGGTTGGGATTGTTGGAAGAAGTTCTTTTTTCCAGCCAGCGATGTCAGGAATAAGAATATCTCCTTGGAGATGTATTTCTTGTTCGAAAAGTATCCACCACCCACCTGGTCCGCCACCTTTACCCTTTTGGAACGGACCCGTTATTTCTTCACCTAAACTGGTAGAAGCCATCGCATGTCTAGGCCCCGGACGAGGTGAGGTGATTAGCTCGCCTGCAATGATTTCAGCTTGAAGATGCTCGGGAACGTTTAGAAAATCTTCATATGTTGCAAACTTTTTAGCTTCTGATCCCATACCACTCTCCGATTTTGTATTTTGAGTGTATCATATTCACCCACGACCATAGTCCAATTTGTTCTCCCCTACTCTCTTTCAGCTTCTGTAGCTTTTCCTGCCTTGAAATTTCAATGCATCTCTTTGGAATTTCAGTTTCATTCCTTGAAATTCCCCTTGGCATTTTGAAATTTCTACAAATTTCTCCTAATCGTTGTGCACAAAGTATGTTTGCGAGCATCAGAAGTACTCGGAAAATGACCGATGCAACCGTGTTGTGTGTTGTCGCGTCGATTGGCTTCGACTGCATTGCAGTTGCTCGAAGAGTTTCAAGCTTCAATCGAAGAGCATCAATCGCTGCCTCTGTTTTCCTCGCCGCACTTACCCACCCATTCCGAAAGAAATAATCTCGCTGGACAGTCTTTTCCTCAATTGCCTTTTCTGCGTCGCTAATAGCCCTAGAAACGATTTGTTTTGCCTCGATAGACCCTAACCCTACCCCCACTTGTTTTGAGGCCATGGCGTAGATGCTGAACGCGCAAATGGCAATTGCAATTGTTTTGAATGCGATGCGCTGGATCAAACTTGAGGGGGTGAGGGCAGAAAATGCGAGCACCGTGCCTTCTAATGCGATTGCTTGGACCCAAGAAAGAGCGCCGCCACCATCCGCAGCATAGAACTCAGTCATTTCACGAAGGAGGAGAAAAGTAATGAGGGAAACGAGAATGAAAAAGATTATAGCCTCGACGTAGCGTGTAGGCGTTGAAATGGATGAATGGGAACCCACTTGTTTCGCGGTTCTGAATTTGCGCGCGTCGGATCTGTTCTTGCGTTCGCGAAGCTTGGCGCGTTGCTTGATCTGCTCTTTATGGGTTTGGTAGTAGGTCGTGTTGTAGTTTTGCATGAAAATGTCCCCTTAGACAGATTTCTATGGCTCGCCAAACTGCTGATTTAGAATCGTTCGAATTTGCTCTGGAGTTTGGCTTTGTTGCTCAAAAGCATTTCGTAGACAAGAAAGACCGCTTGGAAGAGTTGGATCCAAACCCCCCGTAATTAGCTTAATATCCTGTTGCGTCTTGGAGCTGAGCCAAGCTTGAAAACTTTCTTGAGATTTAGAGTAGCTGATCTCTGTTTTAAGGTTAGCCTCCTCTTCCTTGAGCTTTGATAGTTCCTCCTTCTGTCTTTTGAGCGCTTCGATTTGCTTCCGACGATACTTCATTTCGTCATTTTCATAGCCAGGGACTACAGCCGTGTAACCCTCCCCTTTTACTCGTAAAAGCTTCATGATGAGGGCGAGCGGGCTTTTAATACCAAGAGAAACCCCAGAGGCGAGGTCGTGGCCGAGCTGGTTAATTGATTCCTGAACTAATTCTACGTCCGACTTACCTGAGCTATAAATTTGTTTAATGTGTTCTTTTTGGAATCCAATGTTTTGCAGACTAGAAAAGTCAATCGATTCCCATTCTAGGGGAAGTAATTTTAAGTTAGACGAAATTTCCTCAGTAGTAGTTTTAGAGATATTTAAAGCACTACTACTACTAGGAACTTCTGCTTCCCGTTTTGCTATCCGTTCGTTAGATGAATTGTGGATTAAATTTGACAATGAGTTTTGATTTTCAAGTTCACATAATTGTTGGTATAGCCCATCTAGAAGTGTGAAGCTTACCCAGCCATCTGCACCGTCTACGCTATCAGCTACGATCAAAACTTTCTTTCTTTTCAATTTATGAATAGCATCTTTTACTGTATTTTTCGTAGTTTCTACCCGTTCAGAAATTTCACGAACCTTCATGCCCCGTGTGGGGTAGCCTTTTGATAGTTTCAACTCGCTGAAAACTAAAATTACTATTTTTTTCTGCAGAGTAGAAAGATGTTGAAAGCTTTTAAAGGTATGTGAAGAGCTATCCGTACGCTTTCCGTTTGCTTCCTGTTTTGCTTCCTGTTTACTTTCCGTTTGCTTCCTGTTCACTTCTTTTTCTAGAAGACGATTACTATCTATTTGCTTTCCATTAGCTATATGATTGCTATCTGTTAAAGTATCATTCGCTATCTGTTTGCTATCTGTTTGCTGTCCGTTTATTTGTTGTAATAGTTCGGCGGTTGTTTTCGTATGTTCTTCAGGTAAAGCAACGTGCTCTTCTATAGTGACGCTATCCGTTTGCTTGTTGTTCGCTATCCGTTTGCTAAATGTTTGATGCTTAGCAGATATAGATGAGTGCTCCTGTTTAATTTCTGACGTTTTCTCAACAAGCGGAAATAAGACAGACTCAGGTATGCTATCCGTTTGCTTGTTATTTACTATCCGTTTGCTTGTTGTTCGCTTCCCTTTTGCTATCTGTTTGCTTACTGTTTCTGTGCCGTTTGCTATTCGATCGCTATCTGTTTGCTGCCCGTTATGCAGAATTTCCGAGCTAAGAAGGGGTTCGCCTAGGTGCGATTCTAACAGTGTGCCATTCGAATTATTGAAGGTTTGATGGTAGCTACCATCATCATGGAGCATATGAGATTTGTTGCGGGCTTCCTTGAGGAGTTGGTCAGGGGTTATATGGTTAACTTTTGCGTTCTCAATGGCTTGATTTTTCTTTTTTTGAATCAGCTCAGCAAGAGCACTAATTTTAGCCATGATGATCACCAAATTTTTTAATCAGCCCTAGGAGTTCCCTTGTAAGGGCATCAAAATCATTTTGTGCGACAAATGCTCGAGGAACTTCAAAAACACTTTTATTTGAAATTGTTCCAGTTCTTACATCAGCACTTCTATGGATTGCGCTTTCTAGAAGTTGCTCTTTAAACGCGCTAGCGTATTCGACCAAGAATTCGCGGCTAGAAGATTCTCGTTTGTCGAATAGGGTATAAAAAAGTTTTAATGAAGGAGCTGCCATTCTTCCGTCAGAAATACGGGCAATTTCTGAGGTAGTTTTTATTAATCCTTCCATAGAGTAGGTGTCTGGATTAATCGGCACCAATACAGTATCAGATGCGAGAGCAGCTGCTACATTCAATGTTGAAAGGGAAGGATTACAATCCATAATTATCAAATCGTATTTCTTTCGCATTTCTTGGAGCGGACGAGCGAGAAGAGCGGCATAGTCCATGCGTTTAGAAAAAATTTCAATATCCATTGTCGAGTTGTCGTAGTTAGATGGGATAAGGTGCAAGTCTTCCTCAACTGGTATGATGAGATCAGCAAATTTTTTTTGACCTCTGATGAAGCTAATCATTGCTTCCTTTTTAGATGCGTCTATTCCGAAGGTGCCAGTCATATTTCCCTGCATATCTAAATCCACCACCAGTACTTTTGCCCCATACTGGTGAGCCCTAACTGCAAAATTAAATGCAGAGCTAGTTTTTCCAGACCCACCTTTTAGCATTTGAATTGCCATAATTTGAGGCGCAAAGGAGAACCCTCGTGCACCCAATACTCGCCGTGAATCACGGTGGTGAATTAGTGCCGATCTTCCGAACTTGACTGTTTGAATTCCAAGATCCTTCAACTGTTTACCTAACGTTTGAGTTGTTATTCCGATACAATTAGCGAGGTCATGCTGTAATATGTAGTTCTTTAAGTTTGGGCTAAGTTGCTCAACTGGAGATAAAATAGATTCATTAGGTGATTGAAGTTGCATATGTTCCTTTCGTAATTCATTGTTGTGAACCAATTAATAATATATTAACCAAAAATTGGTGCAAGCCATTTTTTAGCGGTATTTTTTTGACATAATTTTATCCTGAGTTTGATTCAGACTAGAATAGTTCTGTATTTGCTAATCCAATATCGTCTTGCAACCACGACACTGAGTACTGCTGCGGCGATTCATGGTGCTACAGGTAGGGCAGGGGCGAAAAAGCACGATGGATAGTGCAGCAATGCTGAGAAGAATACCAATTGTTGCCCATACAACTTCGGACATCCTCTAACGCTAACTCATTTGACGAATAGGTTAGTACAAAAAAACTGAAAAGAAGGGGGACAAGGTAAGGTTTCCCACTTCTTTCCTGGTTTTCTCTAGGTTTGAATTGTCTGGGAATTGTCTGGGAGTTGGTAAGAAACCTACAAGAAACACTGTGTGATGTGCATAGCCTACAAAGAGCCTCACGAGCAGAACACTCATCCTACTTTGTTTCTTCGCCAAGAAGCATGCTCTCAATGTCACTGCGTCTAAAGCGTCGATGTCCTCCAGGAGTTTCTCGAAACGGGAGCTCTCCGCGCGAGCACATGCGCCAAAGAGTCATACGGGAGATTCGAAGAAGTCTTGCTGCTTCTGTAGCGGTGATGAGTTCAGAGCCAGTCAAACTTTCATACTGAGAGGGAAGAGTAGGGGAGGGAAGTGGAATCTTTTGAGCCTCATTTAGCTTCAACTTTCGTTTTAGCTCCTCTCTCATCCTTCTAATGAGAAGCTCTGTTTGCCCAATATTCCTAGAGTCATAGTCCTCGCCCATGGTGAATCCAAAGTCAGGGGAGTGGATGAGAAGCCGTGGGCGCGAGGTTCCGGTATCGACTACTTGCACAATGAGGGGGTATTTTTCGATTGAAAATGCCATTTGGACTAGATTGTAACATAATTATCAATTGTATCAATCGTAACGAGACCACCTCTTGGAGGAAGGAGGCATAGGACGGTCAAAAACCGCACCTTTTGGAACGTCTAGAGCAGGAAAAAGGGCGATAGTTTGAGGATATGCGAAATTGAGTTCTTCTTGACTCATATATATAATAGATATATGCTGCATATATGAGCACCGTGGTCTATCAAGATGGCTTCAACCTCATCATCAGAACCCGGGAGAGGGGGCATAAACACCTTCCTCACTGCCATGCAGTTGGACAAGGGTTTGAGGCCAGGATTCATCTTGAGACTTTTCAAGTTCTGACAAATTCTGGATTTGGAAAGGGCGATATGCGAAAAATCATAGAAGCAGTTCGGCACTATCAAAAAGAGCTCATAGAAAAATGGAATGAATACCATGGCAAAAACTAAGATTAAGTATGGGAAAAATGATGTCCTACCTTCTG